>Ga0138276_1222433_pt1 | contig 52929 bp, 1 predicted proteins | sample M_130710_M_mt_FD_106921 | JGI IMG/M metagenome (GOLD analysis project Ga0138276, IMG submission 106921) | Freshwater microbial communities from Lake Montjoie, Canada - M_130710_M_mt (Metagenome Metatranscriptome) | ecosystem: Environmental > Aquatic > Freshwater > Lake | place: Canada: Quebec...
AAAACAGTGCACATTTAAAGGCCGCAAACTGTCCCCATAATAAATGGCTTTAGAGACTATCTACCAATCATTGCTCTTATGTTTGTTGGTACTTTATAGTGCGGTTTTCGCTGTTTATGCAAGCGCGACGTCATCATCATCATCACGATCATCAGCGGCGGCGGCGGCAGTGGAGGCACTCCGCTTACCTTCGGCACCTGCTGCAGTGGATTTGTATTCTCTGGGGTCCGATGTCATTGCGGTCAATATAACTGCGCCCTCGGATGATGGAGGCTCTGCTATTCATAGCTATAAAGTAGAATGGGACGACGATCCTGGCACTCGTGAGGTGCAGACTATCTCGACTAGAGTCTACACAGGGCCGAACGAGGTACAATCGATAACTTTCTCGGCGCCGAGCTATGATGAGATACAGGTTTTGAGAACCTCCTCTACGCCCATTCGTGAAGTGCAGAGAATTACGGTTTCTGATGCATCGAGCGGATTTTTCTTCCTCGAGTTGGACACCAGCGCTTTCGCCGGCGGGTCGCTGCAGTACTCGGGTTACATTGCAGTCGGGGCCCAGGGTAGCGCAGGTGGAGGGGCTAATGTTGGTTCAAGTGTTGAGGAAGTTTTGAATGCAATGAGCAACATCAATGCATTTGGTGTTGTCTCAGTATCAGTCCCATCAAGCAACACGCCTGATGAGTACTATTACCTTATCACCTTCCCTGAGTCTATGGGTGATGTGCCATTATTGAAGGCCCACGGCCTGCAGCTCAAACCTGATGGCGTTGCTACAGTTATGTCTCAGACGGATGTTATCGGAAACGTTATTAGCGGGACGTTTACGCTATCTTTCGAGGGAAAGGTCACCGGCGATCTCGCCTACGACGCCACTGCCGATGACGTCAGAGCAGCGCTCGAAGACCTCAGCACTATCGGCTCTGTTATAGTCACCCGATCGTTGCCCACCTATCAGATTGGATATCACTATACAATCCAATTCAACGCGCCGATGAATGATGGCAATGTTGAAATGTTGGTGCCAAACTTTGCTGGACTAAAGACTAGTAATCCTGGAGCTACTGTCAGTCAACAGGTATATAATAATCAGTACGGTGGTGTAGACGGGAACCAGATTTCGGGTACATTCACTGTTACGTTCAGTCGTGTGGCTGCTGGAACCCCGATTACAGGAACGTCGACTGCTTTGGCGTTCGATATCACTGCGTCTGACTTCAAGAGAGCCTTGGAGAGCATTGCAGACACGACAACTGCGACCACCCTCGTGTTGCCTCCAGGATCTATTGCAGTATCTAGAACTGGCCCTGACGGCGAATTGGGGTACTCTTGGTCGGTCACTTTTCTAAGTCACCCGACCGCTATATTGACCGGAGATTTGAGCCTCCTCGTTGTTAATTCTGCTAATATCGGACCTAATACCGTTGGAAACACCGTTAGTGTTGTAGTTAAGAAGGTGAGGAAAGGCACCGTTAAGGAAACGCAGCAGATCGCTGTTACAGCCACTTCTGGTATGATTGGACTAGCGTACGGGATGAAGCTCGGGTTCAGAGGCCGACAGACTGAGTTGATCCCTTTACGGCCTGACCAATCGACATGCGACTCGTCGAGAAGCGAAATTCAGTCCATTACGACGTCCACTGTCGACTCTACTACCAACTCGGGAGGGGATGCTCAGATCGACTCATACCTCAGATTCAAGTTGAAGTATGGCAGCGAAGAAACGGGCTGGATCGACGCGAAGCCCGACGACGGTGACATGACTTGTGCAGGAGCGTCTGCTATTATTGCCGATGAGCTTCAGAAGCTCGCGGTGTTTGATGTCGTTACTGTGGACGGCACTCTCATGTCGCTTACCTCTCGTACCTGCAAATGGCATGTAACATTCACTAGCTCCATTGGCGACATCCAACCACTCAAAGTCCAGGCGAATAACTATGTCAAGGCTACTACTGGTGCCTACGATGCTGTCTCGATCGCTAGTGACGACACTATCCGAATTGTGACCGTCCAAGAAGGTACAAATGATGCCATCAAAGCTTCGCTTGAACTCTTGGATGTCATAGGTAAGGTTACAGTTACTCCTCTAAACTTAGCTCAGTCAACGAACAATGAGTGCTCTTGGGATGTCGTATTTGACACGAACGCTGGCAATTTGGATCTACTTACTGTGCAACTATATGACGGAGTTAGTTTTAATTCCGCTGCTACCACATCAATCCTCGGAAATGCTCAAGTAGATGTGACTAAAATTAACGCTGGAACTAGCTCGCCTATCGGGGGAGATTTCGCCCTGTCTTTCCGCGGAGCTAGGTCTATGTACACGCCATTCGACTCAGATGCACGCACCATCGAGCTGCTATTGGAGTCTCTCGATACGATCGGAGATGTTGAAGTGTCTCGCTCTCCGGTGGACGAGAACAACGGTTACACCTGGTCGGTTACTTTCATGACTGAAATGGGAAATCTTGAATTGATCGAGTTCGATAATTTGGACATGACCGGTACTGTCGTGACCGGCGTCGTGGCGAAACAAGTGCCTGGGACAATGCCCCCGTTCAATTCGCTGGATAAAGCTAATAGTCTTCCGCTTGGATCTGTGATTATCACCGATTTAACAGAACAACTCTCATCATTCAAAATTTTAAACGGCCTCGACTCTGCGATTCCGTACTACGTGCGAGTATCCGCCATCAACGCAATCGGTGAAGGAGCTTTTGGATATCCCCGCGTTGCCTTCGTGAAACCGTTTACTGCCCAACCGGGTGCGCCAACCAATGCGACGCTGACCGTGATTGATGGCCGCACACTCGAGGTGGCATTTGCCCCGCCTCAATTGGACGGTGGCGATGCGGTCACATTTTATCGCGTGCAATATGCCAATAGCTGGTACGTAGATGAAGTTCAACAGTTGGCAGAATCCTGCTCCATCACCAATGAAGTGCAAGTCATCTCTACGGCGACGAACCATAATGTCCCAGAAGTACAGCTCTTGCAGATAACTGACTCGTATCTATCCGGTGCTGATGCGGTCGAAGTACAAACCGTATATTGCGATGCTACGGGGGGCTCTTTCCAGCTCACTTTCGCTGGCTTTTCAACCCCAACGATCGCTTACGATGCTGACGCCCAAACGATCATTAATGCTTTGCAAACAATCGATGTTATTGATACTGTCGCCGTTGTATTCACTGGAGGTGTCTCTCAGGCGTGCAACATGAGAGCAGGTTTTCCCTTGGGTGGATTTGAAGTCACCTTCTCAGCGGTTGCTGGCATGATGGGAAATCTGCCGACTATGACTGCTAAAACTAACAACTTGTTGGGCTCTCGGTACATTAGTATCATAGAGACAACTGCAGGCAATGCACGCTCTCTTGGAAGCTTTAGATTAAAGTTCCGAGGGGCCATGACTACCGATATTTCGTTCGACTCAGCGTTACCAAGTACTACCGCCACAAACATCCAAACCGCTCTCATTGCATTGGATACTATACCATTGTCTGGAGTAACGGTAACGGGCAGCCAAATCGTGCCACACCGAGTCTTCGTTTTTCGCATCACTTTCTCCCACGCTGATCTAGGCGGGGATGTTGAGGACATTGAATTTGTCGAATACTTCAACAAGTTGCAAGGTTCTTTTCCTGTTGCCAAGCTGTTTTATGATGGAGAGGAGCTTACTTCTTCTCCCGGCACTCCCAAAGGCCATGCAGTTGCTTCAATTCCTTACTCGGTCAGAGGCAATCAGGTCGGTGGCAATTTCACGTTAACCTATCGAGGCCACACGACGGATCCTATTGCGTTCAATGCAGCTGAAGCTGTTGTGAAGGCTAAGCTTGAATCCTTGATCAATATTGGAACTGTATCTGTAAGTCGTACCGGCCCGTCCGTATGGAAAGAGTATACCTGGTCGATAACCTTTCTTAACATGCCTGGTTCCTATCCAGAGGGAACGGAAAACGTGTTGGATTTGAAGCGAAACTTTGCCCTAGATCGATCCGTTACTCCCGCTATAGGATTGACAGGTAGCAACTCTGAGGTCACTTTTAGCAACCCTATACAAGGATCTGATGCTCTAATGGGCACTTTCACTTTGACTGTGACCAACACTATAAACGGCGCTCCTATAAGTCGATCGACTGCTGCGATTCCAGGCAATGCGCAAGCGTCGGAAGTCGCTGCTGCGATCAATTCTTTAGACAACATTGGCTCCGTTAGTGTTTCCAGAGCAGACTCACGAATGGGCTACAGATGGTACGTCACTTTCAACGGCTGCTCGATAAAGAATGGCAATGATGTATGCAATGAAGGCGATATTCCCCCAATGGTTGTCGATCACACGAACTTGAATTGCCCCTTAGCGGTAAACCAAACGGTTATTGGCAGAGGACCAGTTGCAACCGAGATCGTACCTGCCTCTGCCCTTCACAACTCTGCCGCGGACTCAGGTTCGTTTTCTTATGAGTTGAGAGGCTTAACCGCCGGTTCACCCCACTATGTTCGAGTTGCAGCTCATAATCGTATCGGATATGGTTACTCTGTTTTGACTAGTCCGTTCGCACAGATCCCTTCGTCCAATGCCCCAAATGCTCCACCTCCAGTGCGCCTCGTTTCGAGTACCTCGACGTCTATTACGGTTGAATGGGACTTTCCGCGAGAGAATGGCGGTGCAGTAGTTATGGGATTCGAGTTATGGATGGATGGCTGGACTGGTGGCAAGCCGAAGCTGGTGTTTGATGGCACAGATGAGCCCCAAACTCGTCAGTTTACTGTTACTACTGGTACTTCACTAGGCGTCGAGTCTGGGAAACAATACAAGTTCATGGTCAAGGCCATCAATTATTGCATATCCACCGAGTCTAACAAGGCTTGTTATTCAGAATTTAGCACGCCGTCTACGTTCGCTGCTAGATCGATTCGCTCGCCGCTAGGTCCTACCGCCCCGTATCTTCATTCCTACTCAAACCTCGGGACGCAAGTGTCTTCCAACGATGCTACCGTATATATTCGCTGGAATGCTCCTGTCGATAACGGGGGATCGCCTATTATCAAGTACGCTGTTGCTGTAGCGCCTCCAGCTGGGCCCTATACGGAGACGATCACCAATGGTTTGCCTGTTATCAATACCGTCACCAGCAACCAGGTGCTCGAATATTCGTTTTCTTCTCTTCGAGAGGGCAACGTGTACAGGTTCTATGTCATCGCGATTAACTCTGTTGGCAGATCTCCCGCCAGTCCTGTCCTATCTGTGGTGGTTGGAAAGAAGCCTGGTGTTGACTCCTTGAATCGCTACGTGTACAAGTACAGCTTTCCACGATTAACCTCTGTCGATGAGTCATCGATCGGAGTATCTTGGCCCTTGACGCCCTCTAACGCTACGGGATCCATCCCCGCCATTGGCTACAAGGTGTACGCGTATCCGAATGCTGGTATGAACACCGTTGCCAACCCTCTGACGATTTTCCAGGAAGTACAGAGAGTTTCGACCTCGGTCGCTCCTCAATCTTCCGAGATTCAACAAGTATGGGTTCCGATTAGCACCACGGATTACTCCCTGTCTATTAATGGCGTACAGGGACTGTCCACATTGACACCTACCATGTCTGCCACCGACATTCAAACGTACTTGAATGCCCTTCTTGCTCAAACAAATTTGTATTCCTCTGCTACTGTTACAGTCGGAACAAAAACGGCGGTTAACGCAATGAGTTATTACAACGTTGAGTTTACCGGATTCGATGGCCCTGTCGAGATGTTAGCTATTAATACTAACCCACAGAACTACACCGGCGTCGTTAAATCGATAAGAAAGGGCACTGAAAAGATAAGAGGAAGTTTTGCCCTAGTGTATAACGGGTCAATGACCGTCGACTTGCCTTTCGATGTGACCCAAGTATCCTTGAAGGCCGCCTTAGAAGACCTTCCAGGTATCGGTGTAGTAACCGTCGAACGGACCCCGCTCGATCTTCGAAACTCATTTGCCTGGATGATCACGTTCGAGTCCGCTGCTGGCAACCTACCAATGCTATATGCAACGAAAGGACGCCTCGAACCATTGAGCTCTAATGTACAAATTACAGTCTCTGAAGTAGTCGCTGGCACTCCTGCCGTACTTGTATATGATGGAATTGGTGCCCCAGATGTGCGTGCAATCACAGTCAGCAATCTCGCGCCAGACACTCGATATGCGTTTAAGGTCGCCGCCGTAAATAGCCTTGGTGAGGGTATTTTAAGTGGTGCTTCGGTTACTGTCATAACTCAGTCTGGCTCCAGTGCAAAGTACACAACTGCAGCGGGTTCATCGCTCACCACGGGCGTTACTTACCACGTAGAAGAGCAGCAGCTTATTACAGCTACCGACTGCAGCAGTGCTGTGTTCGCGGTTGTCGCTAATGGAATTTCCGCTACATTTAACAACAACGGTACCCCTGATGATCTAGAATACGTTCTTTCTAATACACTAGGACTCGGGCCTCTCTTCGTTGATAAGTCGTCAACGCTGCAGGGTTCAGCTCCTGTGGATACCTGGCGTGTTGTCTTTAGAGCTGGAGGTAATGTACCACCTCTCTCTGTCACCCGCTCTTCGTACAGCACATCGTGTGTTGTTGCTGTTTCAGAGTTTATCCAAGGAAACAGCAATCAATTCGTGATCGAACCAAAGAAGGCATCTGGTGGCGCTTTGCAGGAGACTACTACTGCGAAAGGCTTCTCTGGCGCTGATATTTTTTTTACAGAAACTCTTTTTAGCAACGGGTCTTGGGCCGCTGACCAAGGTGTTGCGTCGTACAATCCTGTAGTATATGAAGTACAGAAGCTTATCATTCCGGCTTCCATGGCATCGGTTTCCATCAAGGTATATCTGACCAACTATCTAGTACCCCTATCCCCTACCGTATTCGAGTCGCTCTCTTTCAAGAGTACTGATACCATCAAATTCGTGCAATCTGCTATCCAGGCTGGTACAAGCGGTGGACTCTCGAATGTCAAATCCATTGATGTTTCCAAGACAGTTTCTCATCAGAACTCAGACACGATTTTTCAGATTACTTTTCTGTCTAATATGGGAGATGTTCCTGAACTTTCCGCCACTATTGGCTGCTCGGTAGAGGAGGTTATCAAGGGGGTGACTGAAATACAGACCATCACGCTTGCAAGCGACAAGGATTTTGTTTCTGAAGTACAGCTATTCACGATTCCTACGTCTACAGCTTCGATTAAGATCGCGTTCAACGGCCAAGATGCTACCATCTCTCTTCCGACCGACCAAACGGTCCAAGCTGCCCTCAACAATATTGTGCATACTAACGGCGCAAGACTGGTTACAGCTGTGAGGCGTTCGACTAACACTGGTTCGAATACCCACACGTACGCTATTAAGTTCCAAGATCCAGTCGGTGATGTGGATGATTTAATAGTGAAGGACGCTAGTAATAATAACCCTGTTGTCGTCATTGAGCAAACTAAGGGAGTATCGCCGGTCTCAGGAACGTTCACTGTCTTTTACGAGGGCCAGTACACTACTGATATCTCATACGATGCAAGCGCAACTCAAGTTAAGACTGCACTAGAACAGCTATCTTCTATTGGCGAGGATGTTAGGGTGGAGCGAGACAACACAGGAAACGGATACAAGTGGACAGTATATTTCTCATCGAACGTTGGTAATCTCCGCTTAGTCGATGCATCGCCTATCAGATATGAAGTGCAGCGTATCTGGACAACTGGTGGCGCTCCCACACCGCTCCACGGATCCATCACAATATCCAGAGGATCTGACTCTGTGGATGTGCCTGCTCGGGCATCAGTCGCGGAGATGACTTCGGCACTCGAATCCATGACATCGATAGGCGACGTTCAAGTAAGTAACTCTGTTCAATCGAATGGTCAGATGTCGTGGACTGTCACTTTTCGCTCGTTGACTGGGGACGTCGAGAATCTATCTGTCACTTCTGACAAACTCACGGGATCCGATGCAAAAGTATTCGTTGCAGAAGTTGTGAAAGGAAACACCGCGTCTCTTGACGGCTTCCGACCGCGTCTTAGCGTGACTGAAAAGGTCGCAGGCCTACCTGATTACATCGGTGAGTACTCGATTGCGATTCCTGGTGACTATCTTACGAAGGTGTCGCAGCTAACCAGAGGAGGTTTGTCTGCAACTTACTACAACAACCAATGGAGATATGGCACTCCAATTGTGGAGAAGGTAGATTCGGTTATCGATTTTGATTGGTCTACTGGATTGATCACCCCTACCGAAAGGGACTATGTCAGTATTCACTGGGCGGGAAAACTCAGGGTCGACAAGACCGAGACTTATACTCTGTACCTGACTGCAGATGATTCTGCGTCTCTGTGGTTTAACCACTCACTTCTTATCGACAGCACTTCTTCTTCTTCTTCTTCTTCTTCTTCTTCTTCTTCTTCTGTTGGAGTCGGAATCGAACACAGAGCTACCGTCAATCTTATCGCGGGCGTATTCTACGATATCGAGATCGACTATGTAGAGCTCACTGGCACATCCAGTATCTTCCTTGCATACTCTGCCAACTTTTTGAAGAAACAGACCATCCCTTCTACTCAGTTATACTACGCTGAACAGCTATCTGGCAGTCCCTTCAGTACCGCAATTATCCCAGGGGGGGCGGACTTCCCGTATACAGATGCATACGGCGCAGGCCTCTATTCAGCGATTGCGGGTGTAGAGTCTTCGTTCTTTGTTCAAGTTAAAGACTCGTTAGGTAACAACCAAACTACTGATTTCCAACAAACTGACCCCTATGACTTGATCCAGGTCACTATCAATAGCAATGGAGGGGCTACCGAATACTCGGCCAAATTGGCTTATCAGGGTAGCGGCCTGTTCAAAGCGACGTACACCCCGTACAAGTCTGGCGCATATTCTTTATCCGTAAAGATGGGCGAGAATGACATCTTTTGCGGCAAGGGATCTTCGAAGAAGTGCTCTCCGTTTAGTCTCTTCGTCACTCCTGGTAAGACCGTCCCAGCGGTATCAGAGGTGGAGAGTCCCTCGATCGAGTCCATGGATTATCTAGTAGAAGCAGTCGCTGGTGCCTCTAGTTACTTCTTTATTCAAGCGAAGGACTCGTTCGGCAACAATATTATGCGCGGTGGCGATGCGTTCAATGCCGTGTTCACATCGACGTCTGAGTCGTATGTTCAGTATCCAGGCCAGATAGAGGATAACAACGACGGAACATACACTGTCAGATACACTATCCCCGTGCAAGGGACATTTTACGTATCTGTTAGTCAGTCTACTAGTAGTAACTCCATAGTCGAAGAGCTGCGCAAGTGCACTACAGCATCCGCCCCTTTCGTGTACAGCCGCCAGTATGATGGAATCGATGCATATATCGCTCCTTTGTTCTGCAGTTTGGAATTGCCAATTCTCACAGTCGTCCACAACGAGCTTCACGCCGCGAGCTGTACATACGACGACTCTCCGAACGATTCGTTAGCATTCGCTACTGTAGGCGCGGAGAACAAGTTTAAAATATCTGCAAGAGATCAATTTGGGAACTTGAGATCTGGCAAAAACACCACGAATTTTTCAGGGTATGGAACTGGTAAGTCTGACTACTTTTTGGTAGAATTCTCTCAATTGGAGACAGATGATTACTACAAGGTATCATCCGCCATAGATGTTATCGTTGCAGCAGACATACCGACGTCCTTGCAACTCGGGTACTTCAGATTGTCCTTCGGAGGACGGACTACGCTTGACATACCATTCACAGTGTCGGCGGAGGGACTTGAAGCAGTACTTGAAAGCTTACACGACTTCAACCTTGAGGTCTCAGTCAAGAAGACAAGTGTGTTGGCCAACTCCAAATACACGTACACGTGGGAGGTTATGTTCTTAAGTATGTTCAATGAGTGGCAGTCTCTCCCGCCATTCGGCTCGGCCACGGGAGGGCAGCTACAGCTGGCTGCCCCCATATCCACATATGCCGATATGACAGTATACAACCTGATGAGACTTGAGCGCCCCGCCTCTAAAGGAGTTTACCCCGTATCCTTCACACTTTGGAATACTGGCACTTATAGCGTCAGGATAACTAACAACGGTGTCGATATATTAGGTAGTCCTACTTCAGTCGCAGTCGTTAACGCTGCCGTGGATCCAACTGCGTCTCTCGCTACTGGTCCGGGTTTGGTCGGCGGAGTGGCTGGTGAGGCGCTAGAGGTTCTTGTTCAAGCTGTTGATAAACGTCAGACTTCAGTTCAATACATCACATCGACCGTCACCATTCCAGACTTCGTCAACGAGTTGCAGATGATTGAAGTGACAGGTGCAGGGACATTCACCCTATCATTTAGGGGGTTTACCACCGCATCGATTACAGCTCCAGTCGTGGCCAGTGACTTGTTTTCAAAACTTAACGCGCTCAATAGTGCTGTTATAGGCACGTTCAATCTCTACGATTCTACCATGTTAAAGCTCGCATCGAACTCTGCTGCCGTTGATACTGTCTTCTACATCGAATTTACGAGTCTTTCTGGCGATGTTCCTCAGTTGGTCCCGAGTCACAATATAGTCGTTGTATCTGAGAAGAGGAAGGGTGACTCCCCTTACCGAAACGAAGTGCAGGTGATGAAATGCCAAAATACTCACGCAGGGTTCCAGACAATAATTGTCTCGGACGGCACGAACACTGCATCATTCCTCGATACCGACAGTGTGACGACCGTCGAAGATGCGCTAAGCACATTGAAGTACGGACCTGTAACAGTGACACAATTGGGCGCGTCGATCTGTCAACACAATGCCCCTGTGTTCATCACCTTCAGTTGGCCTGGCGACATTTCACTACTCTCAGCTACCACCACTGATAACGGTGTCGTTATTTCGTCGATCGCATCCTTCTCTGATAATGCAAACGACGGAGCATTGCAAGGAGTTTATCCCATCTGGGGCACGTTTTCTCTAGGAATTCACGGCGAGAGCACTACTACGCCTTTATCATTCGATGCAAGTGCTTCTGATATAAAAGCCGCACTCGAGAAGCTGTATTCCGTCGGAACGGTAATGGTTTCGAAGGACGCGATTGGTATTCCGACCGCCCGCGACGGCAAGACTCCGATCAACAGTCACGGAATCACAAATGTGTGGACCGTGTCGTTCTCATCTGCTTGCGGCGGGAACGTGAACACCAGTGCCTCTGGACGGTGCCCCGCGTCTGTCGGCGACGAGCCTCTGTTGTTTGTTAACAATGATAACATTAGATACTACGCGTCTCCTTACCAGCATCAGATTAAACCGTCCATCGTCGCTAAGAAGTCTCTGAAAGGCTACCCTGGGAATAAACGCGCCAACTACGACGACCTAAATGCTGTATCGTTGGCCGCCACTCATCGAACTCGCAAGTACAATATTGGAATGAAAGATTCGCAGGTGCTATCTTGCGCCGTGACTTCTGGTGCTATCTTGACAGGAACCTTTAACATCCAGTTTTTCAACAGCTCCGTCATAGTTGGAGTGAATGCCACTCGTTCTGAGTTATTAACTGCTATGAATACCCATGTTGGCAAGTCGTCATTCGGAAGTGCATTCACTGTTTCGTCTACCAGCACTCTCAGCGGCCGGATATGCAGTGGGAACGGAGTAGGTGCGTCTGTTGAGACAATCTTGATATTCGATAGGCCTGTCGCCAAAGCTCTTCCTCTTATGCAGATCACTCAGTCTACAAACAACAATGTCAATGCGTACTTCAAGCGATATGTCAACGCTATCGATTCTATCGCTCCGATGGATGGGACTCTTGGCTTGTACTCTATTAAGTACACTCCAACGCTCTCTGGTTCATATGACATCAACGTGATGATAAACAATCATGATGTCTCGACTGACCTCACAGCCGGCATCACAATCACTCCTGCATTAGAATATGCCCCTGCATCCACTCACAATATCTCACAAGTTGCAGTCGAAGGAATAAGAGAATTTTTCAGTCTTCAGTTCCGTGATCGGTTTGGCAACCTGTTACAAGGCTCTATTGACTCGTCGAGTGATATCATGGTAACTATGACAGGCAAGAGACATGCTTGTCAAACAGACACTAACAACAATACTGATATTAGTATCCCTGTGAAGCTTTTGGATCGCGAGCCATATACTGATGGCAACTATCTGTTCTCATTTGATCCGACAGATGCGGGATCCTACACTACCTCGATCAAGCTGAGGACTAGAGGCGGCCTACTTGCCACTTACTTCAAGAAGATAGACACAACGGATCCAGTCCTCGCATCGTTGTCAAACTTCCACGATCCCTCTTTCCTTAATCCCTACTGGTGTGATGGACTTAATGCACCCAATGTATCCTCTCTTTGGCAATTCAATACGAAGTTTTGCGACAAGAGCCTAATCGATTGCGGTTGTGACTCCACCAAGCTAGACACAGCGATGTCTTTCGCATGGGGGGTTGGAACGCCCCTTCCCTATGACGAGCCGACTTCCGGCCGCTTTCCGATCGACTTCTTCAGTGTCCGTTGGGTGGGTTACATAACCGCCCCGGGTACTGGGAGTTATACCTTCACGGTAACTTCGGATTATGGATTGATGGTTTCGATCAATGGTGCTAAAAAAGTATCCGCCAAACCCATGCCTACAGCCTCGATGACCTTCTCCATTGACTTGGTTGCTGATGAGTACAACGATATAGTTATTGAGTACTTCCATTACACCGATCAATCGTTTGTCTCGGTGGTATGGTCTGGTCCGGGTCTTTTCGGGTCCGAGGTCCTCGATGGTAAATACTTGTCTTACGCGAGGCATGTGCAGAACAGTCCTGTTACCATCGTCGTTTACCCCGGAGCTGTGGACAACATCCCTTCGTCTGCTGCCGGATCTGGTCTTTCTGATTGTACTGCTTTGAACGAGTGCTCGTTCGTCATTCAGGCAAGAGATTCTAATGGTAACAACATCTTTAACGACGGAAGTATCAACTGGAATATCTCTATCCTCGGAACAAACGATTGGGCGGGCACGGATAAAAGTTCCAGTAGAATCAACGAAATCAACTACAATACTGTCCAGCATGTACCATACACAGTCGAACCGCTCGGTTGGTCTTTGGTTGGTGCGGCGGACGTCACTTACGGTAACAGTTTTGTCAACATCCACTTGGATGCAACTTCTCTACTTAAAATCGGAGACACAATCACTGTAGGGTCCGAGACCATGCTCATCGGAAGTGCCTCTTCCGAAACGACTTTGACTTTGACCACTTTTACTGCACCATCAGGACCCTCTCAGTACACGAGAGTGCCTCTTGCTCGTCCTTATATTGGCCAGTCTCTTGCATCGTTCAACGTCTATAAGCTTACTCCTAACTGCTCAACTGGAAAGTATTTAGTTAAATATACTCCCAAGGTTAGAGGGTACTACCACATCAACGTTCAATCGAATTCTGTAAACGAGGTTCAGTTTATCGAGATTTTGAGTACGGCTGCGACATTATCTGGTTCATTCACGCTTACTGCTTACACCGATATCGTGTACAACCAAGCGGCGACGCTCACTACCATCCCGATTGCTATTGGTGCTAATGATGTCGCTATCGAAAACGCTCTTAAGAAACTGCCCAATCTTGGCAATGTTGATGTGAATGCAGTCGTTTGCAATGCGACCGTCTGTAGGTTCACTGTCACCTTCATTGGTATGAATTATGATGTGCCCGACCTAAGAGTTGGATGGGAGAATGTCTTTGGTAACAATGTCGAGATCAGAGTTAGTGAGCTAGTGAAGGGCCGATCCGCGGCAGATATTATGGGCTCACCCTTCACGCTTACCGTCATGCCTGATAAGACTTCCGGATCTTTTTCGACCGCCTATGGTGTGGGCTTAGTGTCCGGCGTGACGGGTCGGGAGTCGACTTTCGGCATCCAAGCCAAGGACTCGTATGGTAATAATCGCCTAGGAGTCCAGCCACTTGACATCTTTAAGGTTCATGCGTTTCTCCCAGCTGAAGATTTCTCTCGGATGAACATTGCATACGACGCGTCGATCGCATCGATCTCTACTGACGTCTCTGGCTGGGCTGATAAGGTGGGCGATACTTGCTCTGTATACTCGGCTCTCGCGGATGCTAGAAGAGGCTTGTGCTCTTCGGGTGCAACTTGCGGCTGCGGTGCGGTTGATAATAATCTCTTTATTGGACCGAAAAGCCAAGGCCTCTCGGCCGACCAAGCCTGCTGTGCATGCAGAGGCACTTGTGGAGGTGCTTACGCTGGTAAGTTCACTCCTATTGTGAGCGGCGATTACACGATTGCCGCCATGGTAGCCACTCAGCTGGAGGTCCAAAACATCACTGCTACTTGGAAGAAAGTTTCCGACAAAAAGGGCTATTTCACTCTCCAATATGGTGATTGTGCTCAATCTAGTAGTCAATCTACTTGCGGCGCCCGCACCAAGCAAATTGCCTGGAATGCCAATGGGCAAGATGTTTACGACGCCTTGAGCGCTCTCCCGAATGTCGGAAAGATCTCAGTGGCCTTCACACAAACCACGGACAAACTCAGCACCGCTTGGGCAGTCACGTTCTATAGCGCCTGCGACGTGGAGAAGATCAGATTCATCGAAGGAGATGTACCGGTCATCGTCGAGACGACTTTAGAGGGCACTTGCGCAATGATTGGAGCATACTCTGGTGCACCTCCTGCGTTTCCGTACGTCAACTCGTATATCGTTGAAGAGACTCAGCGAATTACTGCCACTTGTGCATCATCAAGCTGTAAATACAGACTGCAGTACCGCGGTGAAACAACCACAGAGCTCAAATCAACTGATAGTTACGGTGTCGTTCAAGCTGCCATTGAGGCCTTGTTGAGCATCGGAAGTGTTGACGTTACAGCCTCTGCAGGCCCTGGATTCGGTATTGATGTTTCATTCAAGCCCACTAGAGGGTCGTCGCTCAGTCATCTGGAGAACTACGGCAATCTCCCCGAATTCAAAGTTGTTCAATCTGATATGACGAATATCAACGTAATAGAGACCACTCCTGGATACTCTCCTTATGTCTCTACTGTTGTCGCCAAGACGACCGATGCTGCGGCCAGCACCGCAACTCACTCGAATAGCTTTATGGGCATGAATGGACTTGCTTCAGGCATCTACAAAGACACGACGTCTTTTAAGATTGAATCACGGGACCAATGGGGTAATAGGGTTTATGACGGCCCTGTGAACGAGGTTCAAATTTTGGAGACGATCGGCATGAAGGATTCTACCGTTGGAGGTTCTTTCGCCATCGAGTACGGTGGCGCTAGTGTCACGATCCCGGCCCGCGCTGGTATTGCAGAGATGGAGTCCTTGCTTGAATCCTTGCCTACGTTGGGCGCAGTCACAGTAACCTCCAATTCATGCAAGATCCTTACTGATATAACCGCAAGCGCTACTCGTGGCTCCGTCGATATCTACATCGATAAGAAGATCGATCCCACTCCCAAGTTTATCAAGGGGGACTGGATCCGCCTACAGAATGCTGACGGCCCGTTGTTCCACATTGCGGCCATCGACACCGTCAACATGAAGATAACGCTATCCTCTCCGTTCCTCGGGAACAATCAAGAGTCTGGAGTAGCTATTTACAGACATCAGAGGGACGGATATCAGTATATTATCACGTTCGACTCCAACCTGGGAGACTTGAAACCGCTTCATGTTAACTCAAGCAACCTCGTTGACTCCACTGCAACCTCCGCTTCAGTTGTCGTCACCGCTTGCGATCTCCAAATATACCAAGTCGTCTCCACCTCTGGAGCTAGTCAAATATCTGGCACTTTCTATTTGCAGATGGGTTTGCAGCGATCGGCCGATCTGGCGTTCAATATAGCGGCCAAGGATCTAGAGAGTGTTATTGAGTCCTTCGAGGGAATCTATGACGCTACTGTTTCACGTTCGCTCGTTGGTCCTTTCGGATCGTACTCCTGGACCATCCAATTCTTATCGTACGATGTATACCCTTCCGCCATATACGCGGAGGGCCTGCTGCTCCAAGGTAGCAACGCTTTGATCAGTGTCAACTATGAACACTGCCCGTCAACCAACCTTAAAGGCACCATTGCATCCTCTCGAGGCGGTATGATCGGAGAAGTTTTTATGGCAACGTTGAATGGACAAGCCGCTTCAAAGGCCAATATCTCTTATGTCGCATCTGGCGAGTTCTTAGCTCAATATGCCGTTCCTCGTCTTGGATCGTACAATTTGTCAGTAGCCAGGGCAAACCGAGGTGGGTTATTCGGGGAGTACTTCAATAACCGGTGGATGTTTGACGAGCCATATTCAACCCGGGTCGATCCCATAGTCGACTTCAATTGGGGCGCCGACGACGCAATCACCGATTCTGGGAGGGATTATATCTCCATTAGATGGACAGGATTTATCTTGCCACCTTTCTCTGAAGTCTACACATTCGTTGTGAATGTTAATGACGGCTGTAAGTTGTGGGTAGATGATGTTTTACTCATCGATGAGTATGACAACGAGGTATCTGACAGCGACGGCGCGTCTACGTTCACTGCCACGACATCCAAGACGTTGATTGCAAGTCAATTGTCATCCATCAGGATCGAATACAAAGAGAACACTGGCTTAGCCCGCTTCTCACTGGGATGGACTTCATCGTCGCAGCCACTCGAGGTTATCCCGGCATATCGCCTCTTCCCCTCGACGACAGCCATCGCTGGATCTCCATTCATTATCAATCCTGTCGGGCGAAAACCAACCCTTGTTAATGATGTCACGCTAGCGATCGCCGATTGGGATCAGATAAGTGTTAGTTTTAACGCTCCTGACGATGACGGTGGATCGCCAATCAATAACTACGTCGTTGAATGGTTTGACGCTTCTAATCCAGAGGGGCCTCTTGAGGTGCAAACCATTAAAATCTCCCGTACTGTAACTTCTGGAACTTTCTTGTTGACCTCTCCTGGAGGCATTATATATCCATACCCCATATCTTATGATGTATCTGCCGCCGCGTTGGAGAGTATTTTGGAAAGATTGACAGATATTGGCGACGTCTCTGTTGCCTACACCGAGACACTCACATTGAGAATTTGGTCCATCACTTTCTTGACAAACTACGGCACTTTATCTGCCATCTCCATAGACAACTCTGCATTGGTAGAAGCCAACTTGAACCCCCTTAAGAGCGTCATCTGTGCACACAAGAACATCTCGCCTATGGGCAACGGTCTGTCCTGCGCCGCGGGAGATAGCGTTTCGGGCAACTCAACTTTGAAATCGATTGTTCGCGTGTCGGGCACTAGCGACGCTGTTACCCTTGTGACTTATCCCCCTGTTGATATGACTACTGGCTCTAACGCGCCTTTTACTTACATAATTATCTCTGTCCCTCAAGATTCTGCCATTAAAGAGGGTTTTGGAGTACGAGTCCGTGCTGTCAATACCGAGGGCTACATGTCAGTTCCGACGAAAGTTCAGTTTATCAAGCCTAAATCTGCACCGAATGCTCCTACGAACGTGCAAGTAGTACGTGCTGCAGGATCCGATTCTGCACTCATAGTCTACTGGTCGTTTATACCGTATCCTGATGATCGATCTTCGCCTGTCTCGCACTTTGTAGTTCAGTGGTCCTATGACTCAAAATTCAAGGATATCAATAGTGAGGCTATCTTAGAGGCAGGCCGCACATTTGCAGACTACAGACTTGTCGACGATGCTGGTAGAAATACTCACACTTTCAACATTACTGGGCTCGTCTCAGGTGCTACCCACTACATCCGTGTATGTGGCGTCAACTCGATTGGCCGTGGAGCTTTCACGACTGCGCTATTCAAGCAGTTCAACGCTGCTTCCATCACGTCCAGAATGAAGGCAGACGTCATTCCGTACGGATCCGTTCAGCTGTCTTCCCTGCCCGCATCTGAAGTAATCTCAGTTTTGGAATCGTCCACTTCGCTGAAGTGCTCCTTCAATGCTCCCATTAACGCTCACGGCTCTGACATCACATCGTACCTTATCGAGTGGTGGGACGGTGTTGGAACCCCTCAAATCTCCAAGGTATCAATTACAGCGGCCGGTACGATCTCCGGCGCATTCAGACTTCTGTTTGATAATGATGTCACCGATTATATCCCGAATGACGCGTCGGCTGACCGAGTCCGCGCGGAGGTGGAGGCCCTGTACTCAATTCGAGGAGTCCAAGTGTTCCGAACGACTCCTGTAACTGGACAAGGATACACATGGTCCGTCACTTTCACCCATGATTTTCCCAGTGTCGACGGCAAGGTGTTAACTGTTGATGCGACTGGTCTCGAAACTATCGCCGCTGGTGGCGTTTTAGCTGCTTCCACTATTGTGCAGCCCGGCGTTATACTACAAAACTACGACAAGAAATTCGTCACAGCTGTTCCCGGCGTGAAGTCTTACTCATACATAATGCAGAATTTGATCCCCGGTACCAAGTATTTCCTCAGAGTATCTTCAATTAATGAAGAAGGGTTGAGCTATCCTCAGCTGTCAGTGCCCGAGAGCATTGCAGTACCGCGCCAGAAGCCAGCTGCGCCCATCGACGTTTATCTATCGTCCTTATCCTCAAACTCGTTGTCACTCAACTGGATGCACCCTGTATCGAACGGCGGCGATCCTATTACCAAGTATAAAGTTGAATGGGATACGTCGCACAAGTTCGACTCTATAGCTGGGGCCGCATTGGGCTCGCACCATCGATCTGTGGTATCAGCTTCTGCGTGTACATTGGACCATTGCTCCTACGTCATCTCCGGATTAACTAAAGGGACCTCCTACTACTCTCGAGTGTTCGCTTACAACTCGTACGGATATTCTGTTGGTGCCGGCATACCGATTACTGAGAAGGAGACACCGAAAACTCAACCTAGTGTACCGTCTAAGGTATCTGTTTCTGCATCTGCAGCACGAAGTATTGAAGTTAGCATCGATCCGCCTGCAGACAATGGAGGAGCGCCAGTAACTTCCTACCGGGTCGAATGGGATGTTTTGGGAGCGGAAGCATACAACCTTGACTATCTCTCCAATCCGTCAAAGTCTCTACTCTACTCTCCTTACGATGTCCAACGGATCACTAGTCGTGCTTCAAGTTTCAGCTTGAACGGTTACTTTTATGTAGGATTCGCAGGCTATGCGTCTGATAAGGTACCAATTGACGCATCGGCTGAAGATTTGACGACGATTCTCGAGCGGATTCCTACTATCGGAAATGTCAGAGTGTCTCGATCAGAGAACATAGATGGATTTGGTTTCTCCTGGACGGTCACATTTTTTAATAGTGAGTGGTGGAATGGCCAGAAGTTTTACGATATGCCGATGCTTTCACTCGCCAACGTTGACAGTGCATATGCGGAGACCGACTTCACACCTTCCGTAGTGTCTACGACGGGAATGTCCACATTCAGTGGTTCGGATGGATCTATCGCTGTCGAATCTTTGGTTCGTGCCATGGCGGGCTACGAGCAGCAGACCATAAACATCGCAGCGTCGTCTGGTACGATCAACGGCAGTTTCACTCTGTCCCTCGGTGGCTTCTCGACAGCGTCTATCGCCTCATCAGCTTCTGCTAGCGATATCGAGGCCGCCCTTGGGCTCGTACCTATATTTGGAAATGTCATTGTTCGAAGACAAAATTTCTTACATTCTACTGGCCAAGGAATCAAATTGCAGGTGATCTTCATTGAACACTTAGGCAACATGGAGATGGTCTCTGTCGACATAGCAAACCTCTTCAGCAGTGATCTATCTGCGACCTTTACTGTTACTTATTCCGAAGATGTCAGTGGTATCGAGCCAGCATTGCAGAGCTCTTACTACGGTGTTGCGAATATCTCTGTTTCACTTGAAACTACACCCTCTCTCAAATATACGATTCCCAATCTCGTCCAGGGCTTGAACTATCATATTCGCGTTTCTGCTTGGAATGGTGTTGGCTCTATCTACGGCGCCTCTCGAGGCAGCTATCCCGTTTTAATTCAACCATCAACCCCGTCGTCGTTGGCCTCGGATGTCAGCCTTGTTGCTGTCAGTAATACTACGCTTAAGGCATCGTGGGGCTATCCTACGGCCGCTGGCAGCTCTGAATTGAAGGCTTTCTCAGTCGAATATGACATTGCACCCAAGGTCAAAGAGATCCAACAAATCGTTATCAAATCGTCTTCGAAGGCGTCTATTTCTGGATCATTCTGCCTCTCATTCTATGGTGTTTCGACATCGCCTATCCCCTTTGACGCTAGTGCAAGGAGAATTGAATCAGCGCTCGAATCTTTGGGCAACATTGGTAATGTCGATGTCAGTCAAAGCCTTGATGCGACCGGTATGAGTATCTCCTGGCAGATCACCTTTACTGACAATGTGGGTGATCTTGACTCCATGATAGTAAGCTGTAACAATCTCGTTGGTGCATCGTCGATTATCGTTAGTACCGTCATGTCTGGGGCGGATCCGACCTTCTCGGGCGGTTCTGTAGGAATCTTTACTAGACCCCTTAAGACTGTTTCAGTCACAAAATCATATACTGTGCAAACTGTAACTGTCAATTCAAGTTCCACTGATTTGGTCGGTAACTTTTGGGTGATCAATGCAGGTGAGGTGTCTCAGCCTATCGATGTTTACTCGACTGCTGATCAGTTCAAAGCGATCCTCGAGGGCATGCTGTCTATCGACCAGATTGACGTCACTTCGATCGACCTATCATTGAGTACCGATGGTATTATTCAAAACTACGGCCGATCGTGGGTCGTCACCTTTAAGAACTCTCACTCTCAGAGTCTGTTGGTCAGTACCGGAGGACCCTATCAAACTGCAGCATCTGGGGGTTTTCTTTTAGGGACGAGTGCGATGGTATCGGTCGAGAGGACTTCTACCGAATCGCTCAAGAATTCAGTTGAGATCTCCGGACTGTTTCCCTCAATGGCCTATGTAATGCGCGTCCGATCGTTCAATGGTTACTTCTGGAGTGACTACTCTACTACGGCAGTATCGAAAACTCCTAAGCTGTCGACTCCTACCGAGCCACTTAAAGTATTCATGTATGCCGCCTCTGACACCCAGATCATGGTCTGGTGGGATGCTCCGTCTCATACCGGTGGCTCTGCGATCTCGGGGTATTCTGTTCAATGGGATTACAACTCCAACTTTGGCCCGACGTCTGCATCCTTCATGGTTACTAACGGGAAGAATTCTTACCTCATCAACGGATTAGACTCCACAAAGTCATACGCCGTGCGTATCGCCGCTTATAACTCATTGGGCTATAGTCCTTCTGTCCCTGCGAAGATCCACGTGTCCTGGGCTGAAGTGCAGGTTATTAAGGTATCTACTACTGCAAAATTCACGATCTTCTATGACGACGGCCTTCGCGCTCCAGAATCGCATGACGTGCCCGCTCTAGCGTCTGCTAAACAGCTGGAGGATGTTTTAAATTCTTTCAGAGCTATTCGAGTTGCACTAGTCACTAGAATCGATCAATCGAGTGGTTTCGACAACACCGTAGGAGCAGGCGTCACTGATGTCTGGTTCAGAATCGAGTTCGTCGATGCAAATTCACCTGCAGGGCATACAGCGAACTTACGCCATTTATACACAGATGCTATTAGCGGCGTCTCATTTGTTTGGATGGGCGATGGCGTTAGTCCTTCGAGCCAATTCTTAAAGCCTTCCGTCAATTTTCCTTCTGCGCCTCGCAATGTTGTTGTAACCTCTGTTTCAAACTCTGAATTAGGTATAAGTTGGGATGCGCCTTTAATCGATGGGGGCATGCCATTACAAAAGTTCTTAGTCGAATGGGACATCAACCCCTATTTCTCCAGGTCTAATTCTACCTTGTACGCTCAAGTAGTAACTGTTGGAGGCGCTGACCATGTCAACAAATCTATCGCGCAATACTCCTATCAGATCCCAGACTTGGTCGCTCGCCCGTATTACGTCAGAGTATCCGCGATTTCATTAGGAGCTGTTTCTGCAGGGTATAGTAAGGCAACTGCGGCTTGGCCCATCAATAGTACCATCTGCAACACAATGCCATCGCACTGCTCTATCGTGCCTGCCAACCAGGTCTTATGGCTGCCTATATCGCCCTACGTTCAATTAAGTTATCAAGAAGTTGCAAACAGATTAGAGGTCTCTTGGCAACAGCCTGCTCATGATAAATACGGCTTTTCCACGAACTCCAATACTCAAACTATTGCCTTTGCGAAGTATTACAGAGTCCAATGGTCTACTACCGCCGATTATTCGAATTCATCGTATACAGATGTCAGGATGATAATCAACGACAATCAAAATCTCACTTGCACAATCAATTGCACGATGACGATAGGCAAGGAGGTTCAAAGTGTATTGATCGAGTCTTCTACCGTTGATGAATTAGACGGCGGGACGTTCTCTTTGGTTTATGTTGGAAAACAGACTCAAGTTACTTATGTTCTTGTTACGAAGGACTTGGCAAGAATCAGAATATATGACTTGAATGTTGCGATGGTTGCTGATGATTACATTAGAATCGTCGATACCGTATATCAGGTGCAAACAGTCTTGTCGGATGGAACCGTCACTTTGAACAAGAAATTCGACGGTGGGTTCAGCGATATCATCAAGGCATACTATATCCCTAAGAGTAAAGTTCCGAACGCTCTGAGCTTCCAAGCAACGAGCACGGAGGTCAAGAACTATATCGAGGCTCAGCTAAGGGACCTATATCCCCTTCAGGTGCAATTCGTTGAAGTATCTCGAGAAACTCTTCCTCGAGGGTTCAAATGGCGTGTCACTTTCACTGGTGAAATATTCGCCGATCAGGTCGATCCTTTGGTATTGATTTCCAAACAACAGAGGGAGCTCAGCCACGCAGCTGTCACTCAGTTTAGTGCCAAAGGTGCCCCGACGTACAACGTTATTGCCTCTGTTACAACTGACCATACCTCCAAAGCCATACTGCCTGGCGTTCCTCTCTTCGTCAAGGTCATGGCCATCAACGACTATGGAACGTCGCCTGCAGAGAACTGCGCAGTCGCGAATCACCAAGGCAATGTCTTCGCCGGAACGATCATTCCTCGATCGCCGCCCGGTCTTCCCGTTGACGTTCAAGTCTGGGCCGTTCCTAGCTCCGATGGCAGGATTCTCAATGTCACATGGTCTGAAGGCAACGTATTTGGCTCTGATATCAGTAGATATGAGATTGAAGTTAACTCCACTATCATTCCAACTCGTTGGAGCTTGGCTAGCTGGTCAGTTAACAAAATCATCTTGAGATCCGACTTGGTATCGATTGGATTCAAGCGGTATTCCACCTTAATCGACGTCGTCAATAATGTAGATTTAGTCATCAGAGTTCGAGCTTTCAATGATCAAGGAGCAGGCGGACCGCGTTGGTACAACTACATCAGCGCGCACGACACTGATGCGATAGCTGAAGTGGAGGATTACACTTCTGGAGCTCAACACGCTACTCCTACGTGCTACGAGATGCAAGACGAGTGCTATGAGGATAGGACGCATATTATCCTAACAAGAGGTTTGCCAGGCCAGCCTCCTCTCCTCGTACCTCTGTACCCTGGAGTCGATGTCCCGAGACCTTTTTCAAAGAACTCTGCCACTATTTACTTCGACAGTCCATCGTTCAATGGCGATAACATTGATAAATGGCGAGTTGAATGGGGCTTAGATGCTGCTTTCACTGATGCTACTACCAAGAAGGAAGTTGTGACTAATAAGTACTATACAATCACCGGTTTGACTATGGGCGTAACTTACTACATTCGCGTTATCGCTCATCACACAGGTGGATATGGCCAGCCTTCCAATAGCTACCAGTTCAAACCTCACCAGCAGCCTGATGGGCCATTCAATCCAACTGTCGCACTTCCATACGACGCAAGTGACTTGGAAACATTCACCCGCTCCCTCAACGTGTCGTGGTCCTACCCGAGAATCTTCGGACCAGACTTGGTTGGAGACGGCGGCGATTCGGTTTCAGGATTTGTTGTTGAGTGGAGTCGAAATAGCTTTGACACATTCACGCCTAGTGTCCAGACTATATCAATCAACTGCGCAAACTCTAGTTTCCAATCTATCAATGGTTATCAAGTGTTTAGAGTATCACTCGAGACAACCAACTCGCGCGATATGCCACATGACGGGGAATTCTTCCATAAAGGCCAGTTCTTTAATGTAGGAAAATACTACTCTGCAGATATCAGTACCACCATGACCCAAGAGCAAGTGAAGGTTATACTTGAGAACATGCCGAATATTGCTGAAGTGACAGTTGTCAAGACTGTATCGGCACCTACTACTACGTTCACGATTACCTTCAGCGAAGTCGGCGATGTCCCCCTCTTACAGGTAGCGTATTCAAATTTCTATTGCGGAGGTGCGAAGACCGAGCCATCGATTACTAGAGCCGCGGCCGCTGTCCCTGCTAATTCTGAATATGGCTGGATGTACTCATCTGCCGCCGCCGCCGCCGTCGTCTCGTCGTCGTCGCTGACTACGAATTCTTACAGTTATTTGATCCAGAATCTCATCCCTGGTAAGCAGTATTTCATCCGAATATCCGCGGCCAATGACCTCGGTTACGGCAGCAGGCGATTAGTCGCTCCAAAGTCAATCACCACTGCTGTGTCTCAACCATCCCCCCCCTACGAGGCTGAAATCGAGTTTGGAACACCCCGTGTTTTCCAAGCGACCGATAAGTCCTTACTTGTTAAGATTGGTCCTCCTAAATACGATGGGGGTTCTGTTATCACTCACTTCAATATTGAATGGGATACGGTGAGCACTTTCAATTCTGGCATTTCCTTGAAGGCCCTTGGCCACTACGAGATACCGGCGTATACTGTGTTATGTACTGCTTGTATTAGACAGATCGGCTTCCAGTATAACACTGTAAACCCTGTCGTCACTGTGTCGTTTGCAACTGGCTCGGCCAATGTTGACATTGTACGCCAACTTCAAACCGGCGCTCGAATCGCAATAGTCACGACAGATGATAACGTGCCCTACATGTTCGTCGTAGCAGAAACACAAGCTACGACGAATAGCTTCACTGTACGCGATGTTGGACTAAGGCAGACCAATTTCAATTTCCCTATTTCCTTTGCTGATGCCAATCTCTTCTTAATGGGCGCACAGTACGAGATTCCTAATCTTGCTCCTGGAACTAAATACTTCGTCAGAGTTTCAGCCGAGAATTCTGTAGGAGTATGCGAACCATTGGCGAAGAACCTATCTTTTTGCGGCGCATACGCGTTGACTCAGCCTGCTAGTATTACGCCGAGGCTCTATCCCTCTCCTGTTAGCTCAATCAGCGCAACGGCAAAGGGGACAGATATTGTGCTCACATGGTTAAGAGCCTCTGTCGTTTCGTCCGATCCCGTTTCATCTTACCGCATCGACATGTTCAACAGAAACGATAAAGCATCAGTTTTCTCCAACTCATTCTTTGGGGACAATGAGATACAAATCTTGTCTACGAGCACATCACCCAGCACCGTTGCGGGTGGTACTTTCACTATCGCTTATGATTCCTTCACCAACGCCCTTCCCGGAACTGTCAACGGCAGACTCAACTTTTTCTACTTTGTAACCACCGCTGATTTGACTGGTTTCCTCGAAGCCGGTGATAAAATCATGGTTGATGGATTTATTTACACAGTCGCGTCGTTGAAGTACAAGAACAACACCTTGGTTTACGTTACAACTAAGATCATGTCTTCTGTTGCTAACGTTGATGTCGACGGATTGGTTTTATACTCGAGGCCTAAATCACTCCCTCTTGCATGGAATGTTTCTCCAATGCAAATGCAGATGATACTGAGTAATCAGCCAGCATTCGGTCAGATCAAAGTCGAGCGAAATGTGGCGTCTCCGGGATACAGTTGGACGATCGAATTTCTTTCGAACGTAGGCAATCAGCCGACCTTGATCGTGAACACATTGCAACTTTTAGGGGGAGCTAATTTGGTCGTGTCAGTAGTTACTAGTAGACAAGGTGTGGCTCCGATGAACTATAAGTCTCTGTTTGTTAATCCTACCGGACCTGAGATGTCTTACACCTTCAAAGGTCTCACTAATGGTCTCAAGTACTACTTCCGCGTACTCGCTACGAATAGCATCGGGGACGGACCCTTATCTGCTATTGCAGTCGCCACACCTGCTGAAGTACCCGGAATACCCTCGGTACTCACTGTCCGACCGTACTCCGGATCGTCGATCTTCACTTCGTTCACTCAAGACGCCGCGTCTATGGGCGACGACATCAAATCATACACTCTACAAGTCAGCAATACTGCGAATGATGCCTTCAATCTCACTTTCCCTGTCTCCAATCGAGTGCAGAGAGTTGTATTTTCAGCCCACACCCTACCCTTTGATCCCGCGTCTACTTTCACGTTATCCTTGGGAGGCTATTACGGCAAATACAATGTTTATGCTGGTGATATCGAGTATTTGCGACTGAGAGTCAACGTAACACACGGCAAGACCTTCGTCACTAAATCGATTTACGACGCTGCAGTTCCTTATGACCTCAACGATTATGTCAATCCCGGTGAATTCATCTCAATCGGTGGCCAGGAATTTAGAGTTTGCTTGAATCAAGACAACTCCTTCACCGCATCGTTTGGCACGTACGGCCCCACGACTATTCCTCTTTGTCAAGTAAGTGATCCTTGGAAGGAGGCTAAATTTGACGCTGGATACTCTGGACGAGTCATGTTCGACATTCCGATCTACAAACTTGATACCTCAGTAGCGGCCATTGTCAGGCCCTCTATCGGTATGGCGGTATCCACTCTTACCAATAGCGATGTAACATCTACAGTGCCTAGCGTTGTTACCTCGCCTGCAAACGCGTATGCGAGTGCTTTAAACACTGGCGATTGGATCATTATAGGACACCCCATGGATGGAGAATCTTTCCGGGTGCAATCCAACACCGCGAATACAATCAAGCTCGCTCCTCTAAACGGCCCAGTCACTGATTCAGCATCGTTGTCGTTAACTGCCTTGAAGCATTCTACATACGAGGTACAGACCTTGACAATCAATCGCGACGCCGGCGGCTCTATTTTTACTTCTGCCGAAATGGGCGCTGGTTTCCGCCTCCAGTTTGGTGGATACAATACATTTGTTACCCAAGCCGGCGGTGATTTCGGCTGCTTTACTCTCGGGTCGTCCCCGGCTGACATCCGAAAAGAGTTGATCCAGCTGCTAAATATCGATGACGTTATTGTCTCAAAGACTGGTGGGGCTTCATCGAGTGCAGTCACATTCACTATTACTTTCACGGGCGATAAGGTTCGTGGCGATGTACCTCAGATACGCATCATCGACCTTCAATCGAACGGTTGCGCTGCTGTAACAGGGCTCAATGCTCCAACTACGAGCGAAGTTGTTACTCGCGAGTCAATGGTGCCTGTGTACAGAATGAGGACAACACGTGCTCTCACATATGACTGCACTGCTGCGGAGATGAAGGATTCGTTAGAAGCGCTATCTGGAGTGGCTAGAGTAGATGTTGCGAAGGCGGTCGAGTACAATGGACTGTCGTACCAGATAACGTTCAGGAGCTCTCAAGACGATTCTTCAACTAACATTAAGCCTCTTTACATCAACACTGTGAATATCAGAGACGGAATAGACGGTGCTACTGGCGTGAGAGGCGTCAAGACTAAGGGAACGGTCTTTTCTGTACGTGAACATGAACTCAAGAATTTGAAATCAGGCACCAACTATTTCTTCGCATTGTCGGCTAGTAATTCTATAGGAATGGGCGCTAATTTGTTTAGCACTCCTTCTAGCAAGCAGCCGTCCGATCAGGTTCCTACGGTTGTGCAGAACCTACGTACTATAGTCCGCTCCGACAGCATCGTCAATGTGCAATGGAATGCGCCTTATTCGAACGGCGGTCAGCCGGTCAGTGGCTACCACATTCAATGGGACCGAAATGCGCAGTTCAACAGCGGCCTTAAGGGTCTTCCATATGGAGAGAAGACAGTGTCTTCTAGCGACTTAAACAGGCGGGCTGATGTTCAGTTAGTGACCGTCGCTACTCAGGTAGGCATGCATCCCAGAGGTACTTTTGTTTTAACTTTCTTAGGGCACCGGACCCGTGAATTAGAATACAATATATCCGCCCTAGGTATGGAACGAGAGCTAGAGTCTCTTGCAACTATAATAGATGTCAGCGTCTCGAGAGAGCTGTTCTGCTCAATGGAGGCCGGAATCAATAATTGCAAGAACGATAGGGGCTATGTCTGGCTCGTAACTTTTAACAACGTTATCGAAAACGGCGCTCAAACCGAAGTCTATGTTGATAGTTTTGAATCCAACTACAACCATCGATTGGGCGTTTCATCCAGGTATTTGTTGGCTTGCGATAATAATCAGGTTTACCACAGCGCAAACCCCAACCCTCAGCAGGCAGGTCCCGTAGTCACTACTACTGCAAAATGTCGGTACGATAGTGCAATCGCCTATGTTGATAGCAACCCCGAAGTACAGTTGATAAAGGCTTGCAAGGCTGGTAGCACAACTATCACTTTCTTGGGACAGCAAATCACTAACTTGGTAGCTGCTGATTTCACGAAGGCCAGCCTAGAATCCAAGCTGTCTACAATTGTAGGTGCGGGTAAAGTTCAGGTTGATATTATCGCTGGATTCACGTTTGGAAGCGGCGGATTTCCTGCATTGGGTTCGTGCGCAACAGGTGACTCCATCGCTTTCAAGGTAACTTTCCTTTCGTTCATGGGGGATGTGCCTATGATTGGAATCGACAACCAAGGTACCGCTATCGAGCGACAGAAAGGAGCATCCCAGCATGTTGACGGTTTTGGAGATTATTCAGTTGATATTCAAGACTCTCCGTACTTTGCTGGTCAGCCGATCTATGTGCGTGTCGCTGCGGTAAATTCGATTGGCACTTCGCAATTTGTAACGCCTAATGCGTATCCTCTCGTAGTGTACTCCGGGGTGCCAGATAGGGTCCTCGATGTGACTGCGTCTAGGGTAGCAGACAATGCAAGAAGGCTTAAAATAGACTGGAAGTTTCCTTGGAATATGGTTGAAGATGTACCAACCTTTGAGATTGAGTACGATACTAATCCCGCTTTTACCAGTAAGACTACAGAAAAGCTTCCATGGGTTAATACAACTTTTCCAATCGGTAGCATCACCGTGACTAATCCTAGTCCAACTTCTGACCTACTCACTTACACGATCGATAACTTAGTAGCTGGGCAAAAGTATTTTATCCGTATCAGACCATGCGTTACTCGCTCTGGTGACGTCATATGCGCTCCATTCTCTCATCTAAACTTCCCTAATGCTCCCGGTTTCGCTATCCCCGGAGACGTACCCGCAGTGGTTACTTCTGCCGATGTAACTATGATCAACTCGTCTGCAGTTGCGGTTGCTTGGTCATCACCGCTAGTTAAGCCTGAAGGCGCCAACGGCTTTCCTATAGACTCGTACACTGTTAACGTATTCTCCCCTCGTATGGAGATCCAAGAGTTCAGAATTACCGACAGGAACGCCTTCGTATCCCTTCCGGAAGTACGTTTTATTCTTGGCGCTAATTCAGATACACCCAGACTTACTAGATGTTTTTCACCATTAGCTTCAGTCTCTGAGATTGAAACTAAATTCGAGGAGCTTAAGGTAATTGATAGTGTTAGTGTTTCGTTTGAGTCTTCTTTGAGTTCGAGTACAGAACGAGTCTATAGAGTTACTTTCGACGGATTCAAAGACTCAAACGGCAATACTGGCAACACTACTTATTCATTATTGACTCTATCCAGATACAATTGCTCTGCAATGAACGTTCTTGCTCCTGATACGGTCAAAGTTGGGGTGAAAACCATTCAGAATGGTATGGCTCACGTCGTACCAGAGGTGTACACGATAAGATCCGACCTAAGTTTGAATCCATCGACCCCGTTGTATCATAACGGTCTTATCGAGCTTAGATACGATTTCAAGGGCGATATGAATAAGCTTCTATTTAAAGACGATAACTCACTGCCGATTACCGTTTCGATCACCGCTGGTACGCGAACCGCTTCCACATCTGCTAGTGTAAGGCATATGCTCACTCCTGGTGTCAAATTCAAGGTCGGTGATGAAGATTTGACCGTCGTGGATGTGTCCACTGATGGCCGTATTGTTACCTTCTACCCGTACAAGATGCATCTCGCTTTGAATGCCAATGTGCTCATATCGGAAACTCTTATCGGAGTTGCTACTTTTGGCACTGCGTCACCATATGGAATCACTACTTCAATTGCCAACGAAGTGATCGCCGGTTCATATGTGCAGTTCCAATGTGCCGACAAGATGCAAGGATATATCGTCGATAGCTTCATCAGGAGTGTCGCATCTTTCGTCGACTCGAACACATTAACCACGACAGTGACATCACTACCTTCAACTGTAAAGTGCGCTCGCGATGCTGTTAGTAACAACTACAATTTCGCGTTGTACCGCCAGCAGAGTAAAGTTGTTCGCTTTGATGCGACCGAGGAGGAAGTCCAAACCGCGCTTAACAGCATGGCTGCGATCGGCTCTGTTACCGTCTCTCGGGTCGGTCCTGATGCTTCCATGGGCTACACGTGGAGCGTCACTTTCAACTCGGCTCTGGGGTCAACCAGGTCTTGCATTGGTTTGCTGCCGAGTAACGAGTGCCTACAAGTGTTCGGAGTATCTGCTCATGTTGTGGAGATAACCGGCTCTGGTGAGTTCAACGGCTTCTACGCCGCCACAGGTATGAAAAATGGCCGACCGACTTACTCCCAAATAAATGGTCCCTATGCACTATCATATCTGGACAACACCGTTATGTGGGACGCACACCTGCAGTCTAATTTAGTTCCTCTAGGGAAGCTTACCGCGAGGAGCAGTCAGGCTTATCCTATCGGTGTTACTGGCCTTCCTTTCTCTGCTAGTGCGTCGTCAAACACTATTTTGGTAGGATCTGTGTCTCAATTAGTCAACCAGCAAGGTGTGGTAGCTGTTACAGATGCTAGAGTGCTTTTGCGATCAAAAACCGTGAATAAGGTGATACGCGAAGTACAGTCTATTACGTTAACGTCTGTCGATGGATTACTAAGAGGTGGATTTAAGATTGATTTCAACCGCTCTTTGGTCCCTGTTTACGTACGAGTTGATGAATCCGAGTATGATATGGAGACTAAACTTGGCTCGCTCCCTACTGTCGGTCTTGTCAAAGTCTCCAGAGAGACTATAACTGACCCTAACCCTACTAATTACCCTACTAAATTCAGAGGGTATAAATGGTTCGTCACATTCCTATCTCTGGAGGGGGATATCCCTATGTTGGATGTTGACATAGCTCCATCTGATGGTCCCATTCTATCCGATGCATCCCCTCCTGTCATGAAAGAAGAAGTCAAAGGGGTTCCGTTAGACTATGTCGTTTACTTTAATGATCTCTCACCTGGTATAGAGTACACCGCTGAGGTGTACGCCACGAACGCTATTGGAAATGGCCGCTCATCTTTCGAAGTGCAGAATCAAGGCATGGGAGTTATTCCGTTGACATTCAAGCTTGTTGGAGAGCCATCTGCACCCACCGTCAACAGTGTCGTTGCCACCTCGGATAGTCAGCTGCGGCTGCGGTACTCGCCCCCTCTACTGAATGGCGGACAGGAGGCAGACAGCTATATTGTGGAGTACAGCTCCAACGCTACGACGATGAAGGTCGGTACTTGGCTCAGCATCAAAATGTACAACAACAGATCGCCCAAACTTAATGATAGCTACGGATATTTTAGGATTAAGTTTCATGATAGTGTTTCAACACTGTTGCCTTGGGCCGCTTCCGCGGATGACGTTAAGAATGCTCTAAACGCCATGTCAGCTATTGAAGGATCTCAGGTGTGGCGAAAAGACATCCAGCCGAGCATTGGCCAAGGTTTCGAGTATACTGTGAAGTTGGAGAATGAAATCGCCTCATTAGAGGTTGGAAATTTTACTTTGATTATCGACGAGTTGAGTTCTGACTCTCTAAGTGACACTTTCCAAGTGAAATACTTGCAGAGATGGGCGAAAGAGCCCTCTGATTACACAGCACAATGGATATTTAAAGACTGTGGGGCTTTAGGAATAGGTGCTAATTCAGAGCATCAAGTTTTGTCTATACGGTCCCCTTGGCCTTTTTACCATGTAGGGCGTCACGGTGAATTCAGGTTGAATGTTGGCGATGAGCAGACCTCTTGCTTACCCTTGAATGTGACTACAGCCCAGTTGCAGTTCGAGCTCTCGAAACTGGAGCGTGTAGGTAAGGTGTACGTGGAGGAGCATCGACGCAGTCAAACGACCTCTCTTCACTATCGTGACCTCCATATTTTCATGGAGGGCATTTACGGCAATCTCGAGTTCCCGCTGATCCGACCGGATCCAAAGGATTGGCGATCAACTGCTTGGGACTCAAGTATATACACCCAGGCATGCGATCCTATATCGGATGCTGTCGATATAACTGTTGTTGCCACCAATGACAAGGTTGCTTGCTCCGACGGATCTCCTGAAGTCCAAGTACTTGTCTTGACGTCTAAAGGCGAGCGAACTGACCTAGGGGGTCGATTCATTGTCTACTTTGGTGGTCGAACATCTACTAGCATTGCGGTCACGGCCTCGGCTCAGGATGTCGAGGCAGCATTGACCGCTGTCACGGGTTACACCGGTATATCAGTTAGCAAGTACTTACATGACGACTTCCCGCATCGAGGATACGCTTGGGCGATCACTTTCCCCGCTACCTATGGTAACGTCGAGCGCATCTTTGTTGATGATAAGTACGTCACTGGTGTGAATATTGCTGCTGATATCTATGATATGGTGAACATCACAACAACGTCCGAATACAATGATATCAGTGGTCATTTCCGCATTATAGTCGGGTCGGAGACGACTATTCCTCTTAGCTACAAGGCGACAGACGCAACAGTTCTCAATGCCTTGCACAATCTTACAAACATCGGGAAGGTAGCGATGATCGGAAAATTAGAGAATGAGAATTTTAGAACTGTCGACTATTCTGCAGTTCCAGCTACCAACGGCGTTGCAAACAACGGTGGAAACAGTGATTCTATTCTCATTGACGGCAACGTCAGTTCGATTCTGTCCGTAGGCGATAGCGTGGCCTTTACTCTCGGCGGGCAGCCTCACACATCATTCATCCGAGATATTCAGTATTCTTCCACAAAATCTGCGATTACGATTCATGGATTATGGGCCCTTCCCGACCCTGCTTTAACGATCCTCATATATAAGTTCGGCTCCTACAGGGTTTCTAAGGTAGCTTTACCGGGTAGATTTTCAACTCCTGCCACGTACACCGCTAAGGATTGGATCTTTACCGCCAATCAAGCGTTCCTCGTGATGAAATCGTATATGACTTATCTGCCAACATCATCGAGTGTTAAAGGTACTACTTACACTGTTAATCAATTGAAGGTTGACTGCTCTATCCTGACTGGACTTGGAAAGGACTACTGCGCTAACGTGAAGTCTCTAAACAGTGATTACGTATGTGGGGGTCTAGCGAAGGACTGGTGCGTTGAGGTTACCCCTCGGCCAGACCCTTCTACTTTGAAAGGACCGCTTTACTTCTATGAAGGTACCAACACTGTCGAGGGGTTGGTGTCTCAGACTTGGCTGTCGGAAGGATCGCCTAACGCGTTGGATAAGATTGCAAATGGCGATTCAATCTGGATTGGCCCCTACGAGTTAACCGCTGTGACTATTAACCGAGACACTGTCGCCTTGAGAGGAGATGAATTCCGGAACCTCAACGTTCCAGCTTTTGAAGCGGCTACGGCCTTCCGCTCGGCTTTCGGTGTTGAACGAGCTATCTTATTCAAGTCGACTACTTCGAACGTTCGCACCGTTCGAGTTGCTCTCGAGTCAAATTGGAGGGGAACTGGAGTCAAAGTGCGGATCAACAGGGCGGATGGTATCGCTCCCAATTCCTTTCTTATCGGTGGACCGTCTGAGGTTCAAACAGTTACATTCAGAGCGGACAGTGCTCTGACTGCATCGCAAAAGAAGGACGTTAAGTTCTCGATTATGGTGGGTCCTGATAAAGCGTTCCAGATGTCGTATGGCGCGTCTGCAGACTATTGGAAGTCTCGACTGGAAGGCTTGATGGCTGTTGACAGAGTGTCCGTTACCCGCAATGGCGATGGATCATCTCCTCAATGGTCCTATGGCTATGTTTACACGGTTCAGTTCTGGGGTCCGTATGGAGCTGACGGCATACCCGAGATGACGTCATTCGACTGGAATGATATTTATCACACACAAGGTACATCTGTCCCTACTAGCAACTACTCTATTACTTCTGGAAACATTGGAGTCTGGCACGATACTGTTCGAGACTCTGAATACGCTCCTGATTTTTCGACCCGATATGTTGCGTTGGATTCTGGTAGAGACTACTCTGTTAGAATGAGAGCTGTTAATAAGAAAGGCATCTCTCCACCGTCCAACGTCGTTGTTGCACACACTGAGCGCATCGGAGGCTTGGCCGGCGCTCCGCGGTCTCTAGTTCTAGGGCAGTACACCGATCGGTCCAGTATCTCGCTATCGTTTGAGCCACCCGCTACTACAGGCGGCCTGCCCATTACTCAATACCTGGTAGAATCCGACACCACGGCCAATTTCGACCCTGACAGTAGTACATACACGTCTAGATCGATCGCAATCGTGCCAGAGATCCAACAGATCACTAGTTACTATCGAGCCGCAGACAACGTGAAGATCCGCGGAGGTAGTTTCCGTTTGACCTTAGGCGCTCGTACCACCGCGCCGCTTGCATTTGATATTTCAGACTTTGACCTAGCGATTGCAATGAATCTCTTGGTCTCCACTCGCGATGTAGGAGATGCGCCTGTTGTCGTTACCCGAACCACGTGGAGCTACGGTTTTAGATGGCAAGTCACATTCAAGGGCTATCCGGGCAACGTTGGTCTCATGCTTGCCGACGATACTATGCTTACGGGTGATGACGCACGATTGTCCGTCGAGGAGTTGACAGCTGGTAATGCTGATATTGTTCCGAACGATTTCACATACGAAGTGCAGACTGTACGAGTTCAGGCATTATCTTTTGCGGCTGGGACCTTCAAACTTGAAATGGAGGGTTATCGAACCGAAGCCATCAATTACGACGAGACTTTAATCAGTTTTAAACAGAAGTTAGAGAAATTGCCTACTATCTTTGTTTCCAAAGTCACTCGTGAATTGCTAGATTCCAGCAACAAATTGTACGCTTGGACGGTTACTTTTGCACATATGAGGTACGAGTCGGTGCAAGGCGCGGGCAATCTTCCTCCATTGCTCGTTGTTGATAACTCTGTGACACCTACTTCATCATCATCTGTCGAGGTGTTCCAATTGATTCAGGGCACATTCCCATTTCAAGTCATTCTTCCAAATCTGATCCCTTATTCGATTCTCAATGTAAGGGTGACGGCTTACAACCGAAGAGGCTATTCTCGCGAATTTGTCTCGGGGTCTGTGGTGGTTGCTCAACAACCAGAAAAGTTGGCGTCAGTTACCTCTAGAATAGCATCCTCATCTTCGATTGAAGTCAGTTGGCAACCTGCTTCTGATTCATCGGTTGAAGGTTACATGGTGGAGCGTTACTCCTCTGATCCGACATACGAGGTACAAGTCATCACAACATCCTCATCTTCCTCATTGGCCGAGATTCAAAGAATCAAAGTCTCCTCCGATGAAAACAACTTAGCAGGCTATTTCAAGCTTGAATTCATGGGTCAAACTACTGATAATATCCGATGGGATGCTAACGGGGAGGGCGGCCTTTCGGTTGCCCAAGCGCTTGCTAGGTTGTCTACGATGGGGCCAGTTTCGGTCTCCAGGGATTATTCCCGTGTATCTGTGAAAGGGTTGACCGTCGATGGCACTGTTTCCAACAGCTTCGTTACAGTGAATCAAGGCTCCGCATCCACTTTAAAACAGGCCGACTATATTTGGATCTCCGGATCGAGATTTCAGATCACTAGCATTGATTTAGTCGCTTCACCTAACCGAATTAACATCTCACCTCAGCTGAATCAAGGCTCGCGGCCTATATCTGCGAACTTTGTTAAATTATACGTTTACAAGGAGGCTTACGGATACACGTGGGATGTGACCTTCCTCAACCAGGTAGGTGATCTCCCTCAACTGATGCCATATACCTCTGATAATTGGGCTGGGACTAACCCTATTTTACGCGTGGACACGATTCGCCAGGGCGTTGCTCCGTTGTCTGGGACCTTCCGCGCTGGATTCAATGGTCAATTGACCCGGCCGCTCGCATTTGACGCTCCCGCAGACGATGTCGAGAAGGCACTTGAGCAGCTCAATACTATCGGTGATGTCGTAGTATCAAGGTACAAAAACGGATTTGGATTCGACTATCGGATCACGTTCTTATCGGAGCTTGGGCCGCAAAACATGATGTACTGCAACGATGCTGGTTTGGCTGGGCCCTTCGCGAAAGCACAAGTAACCCGTGGTCTTCTCGGCGTATCTCCGGTTAACTATGCCTCTACTTGGGTTCCTGGCGCAGCTACCACCAAAGTAAACATTACGATGCTAACTCTTGGCACTCCATATCAGTTCAGAATAAGCGCTCGCAATAGCTTCGGCTATGCTGCTCCAGCTATCAGCGTACCTTCTTTCCTGTCAACTAAATCCACTCCCTCGAATCCATTCAATTCGTCGCTCTTCGCTTTATCTGCGAACAAGCTTAAGTTTGTATGGTTCACTCCTCATGATGCCGGTGGGTCGTTTATTTCTCAGTATAAAGTGGATTGGGACACATCCTCAGACTTCAAGAATCTAGTATCAACCGGATTTACTAGGACTTTGCCAGTTACCCAGAATAGCGGGCCGTCTTATTGCTTCGATATTGACATCCCTCAGCAGTACGCTACGTTGCCAATATTCGCTCGAGTATCCGCTTTCAATGGGTTCGCCACATCCGTGCCCGGCTTGCCTCTACCCCGCTCTGCGATCGGTGAAGTGAAGGCCCCGGGTGCTCCTGTCAACGTCAAGGCCGTGTCTACCGATGCTGTTGGAATCCTCGTTACGTGGAGTGCTCCTAGTACTGTCGATTGCATATACGGCGGTGATGGAGGTTCACCGATTACTCAATACGTCGTAGAGTGGGACCTTCGTGATGATTTCGGTTCACCTGCCGAGAAGACGTATATTAGAGACCTCACATCTCTCTCGTATATAATCGGAGGTAGAGTCATGAACTCGGGAAATACTTTACCCACTTTGCTCGCCAATTCTCCATATTTTGTGCGAGTTTCTGCATTCAATTCGAAGGGCGCTGGTGTGTCTGGGTACGCCGATGGCGCTATTACAACTGGCGATAAACCACCACTCGAGCCTCAAAATTTGGTTGCTACTACCAATAAGAATACAAATGATGCCATCGATTTAACTTGGGATCCTCCTTTGAGAGATGGCGGTGCCGTTCTCGAGAAGTACAGAATCCAATATACTCCTGATAACAATTTCACTGGGTATGAGGTCATTGACCTTCCGATGGTCCATGAAGTTCAAACTGTAACTTTAGAAGCACCAGTTGTTGTCGAGCAGCAGTGGGTACGGGTCCTCACTGAAGTCACCAATGAGAGACAGATTATCCGTACTAGAGTTAATGGAGTGGACGAAGTTCAGACCATTACAACTCATTGCGATGACGTGACCGACGAGATTCAAAGAGTAACTACCACGGCTGTGGACATCAATGAGATCCAAGTTCTCGAGATCAAGGGTACGGACGTTGATGAAGTTCAATTGATTCAGACAAAAACTTCCGACATTCCCGAAGTCCAGATCGTCAGGGTATTGGCACCTCGTACTATTGGTATGCAAGATATCGGTCTTATTATCAAGGATATCGACACTACTAATCCTAGATGCCCGGGCGGCATCTATAGTTCATGTACAGCCATCGAGGCACTTATAACAGGCAGCTTCAGACTTCGTTTTGATCCTAATACTTGTGGCACATCTTCCGACAACATCGATAGTAATTTTTGTCAAATTGCTCTTACCGATATGGGCAAGACTGGTTTCGACTGTTCGGATACCACTTGCAAGACCGGGTACATACCTGTGGCTAATGTTTTGACACTGGAATCCGAACTCTGTGGAATTAAGGGATCTGGGGTTGAATCGTTTATGACCGATGAGTTTGATGCAGTTTGTGGTGTGGAGATCACGCCCTATAGCGAAGTCTTAAAGGTTGATCCCGTTAGTGGAATCTATAGATTCGGATACAATATTTCATTCACCGGTCTGCAGTTTATGGGAAAACTTCCCCCCCTCCAGATCCAGGATACGAACGTCAGATATAATTTAGATAGTACGAAGACATTGTCTTCGAGTGTCACAATTAACAAGCATGTGTTCCAAACCGGTCGTTTGGACGTAGCCGGCAACGCATTTCAACGCATTCCCGGTAACCAACCAGATGGCACCGTGTTCCTCGAGTACACATGCGAGGGCGACACTGTGCCGGTCCAAATTGCTGTTACTACATCGGTACCCAATGCAGGCAAGCGAGGCGATACTATCACTGTGAAGACTACCGCAAATGCCGACATTACATTTAATATTGGATTGTACCAATTCGTAAGAATTGATAGGTCTTACCATAAGATCGTCGCGATAGACTCAGTAAATAAAAACGGAGGCAACATGGTATATATTGCAACCATCGACCCGTATTACCAGTCCCCCAGTCTAACAAGTGATACTCAAGCTCCTCTTGTCGTCACCAATGCAGAATACGGCGTCTTCTATTCAGACCCTAACAACGTTATGGGAGTAAGCGAGTCGTGTCAGAATCAAAGGTCATATTTGACTAGTAGTATCACTCCTTTTGATAACATAGATGATATTCGCATTAAGATAAGAGCGATTTCTGGCGTCATTAGCGACATTGCTGACTCTATTGTTGTTAGAAGGGATTACGAGCGATATGACGCTCCCGCCCGGTCCGAGGCTGATTACTCTGTCACCGAACCATCAACTAATACCGTTACTATGCTAAAGATGGTAGGTTATTCGTGGACAATCACTTTCAAGCGTCAAAACGGCAACGTGAAGCCGCTGCAATGCGACACCCAGTTTTTAAAAGGCACTGATAAATACCCGCAGATTTTGTATGGTGGCTTCACTGTCACTCCCTCCTGTGTAGTGTCTACCCACACTCAGGGCTCTATGATCGGTGGTGTTTTTGGTCTCGGTACTACCTACCCACACGCTTTCGAAGATACTCCTTCAAGCTATTTGACCGACGCTGCCAATGTCAATGCATACTCTATGCCTTGGAACATTGATGCTTATTTCTTGCAACGCACGCTGTCGTCTATATCGGTCACTGATTTGAATAGCGTTAGCAGGAACATTTTTGGTACCGTCACTGCAACTCGCAAAGCATATACGCCTACAGGTCAACTTCGATGGAGTGGCGGCTACCTATGGACTGTTACGTTCACCGAGCGGAATGGTGATTTGCCAACCTTATTGACAGAAACTTCGCGTCTTACGAATTCTGCCCAGACTACTAGTCAACTTAATATAGGGACCCAGTCGAACTTGCTTGCTGCTGACGATCCGGGAACCGCTGTGGAAGGCAATCAGATTTACGGAAATTACGGCCTGAAATTCACCGACAATGATGCGTTGCAGTACAATTCAACTACAATTTTCTTCCCTGTTGCCGATGGCGGATCAGGTAAGGCAATATCCGGCGATCAGTTTCAGGATAAATTGAGACAAATGCTTGGCGCGACCGCTTCGAATCCACTAGTCAACGTCATCAGAAGCACTACTTGCAACGCTGTCATGGGCTATCGTTACTCGATCGAATTCGTTGGCCAGACAGTCGGTGGGAATGTTCCTATGATCAAGCCTGTAATGACTGCCGCATTCCAGAGTTCGTCAATTGCATCGACTCCTAAAAAGATCGGAGAGGTGTGCACCGATTCCACCAAATGCACTGTGGGCGGATATGTTGTGTTCAAAGACGTTGTGGTAACCGAGTTAGTGGCAGGTGCCATGCTCCAAGGATCCTTCCAGCTTGAGTTCAATGGCCAAGTCTCCCCCGCTATTTCCTATAACGAAGCGCCTGCTAAAGTTGAAGAGTATTTAAATCAGCTTTCATCGATATCTCCATCAAGAGTTAAGGTTTCAAGGAACGGCCCGATGCGAACGCCCACTTCGCAGGTATTTGGCTATGTTTGGTCAATCACTTTCACATCTAATACATGGATCGATCCTACGATCAAACACGACACCTATGTACCCGGAAATTGGGTCGGTCCTTCAGCTAAGTATACCGATACTTGGCCCAATGGATACTCCAAGGCTTGGGGCAAGAATGTTGGTAACGTACCTTTGATGTTGTGTCGATCGGGAGCTTTGTTCACGTCAAATGGCGCACTTCCGAGCAATGGCTGCGAAGTCGAGGAAGTTGTTGCTGGAACACCACCCGTTAACGGAGAATTCAAGATTAGACTTGACACTAGACTCCATAGTGTCATTAATATCCAAAGAGACTTGACGTCGGATGCCATCGCTCATAACGCACTTCCGAATCGAATTTTATCAGGTGGCGATTCCACTTCAGTTCAGGAAATCTTGGAGAGGATGCTTAATATCGGCCAAGTTGATGTGAGTCGCTCTCCCGTTAATGTGAAGACGGGCGGATACACATGGTCGATTACCTTCCAACGCGATAAAGCGAATGTTGCAGGCGGCCAATGGAATGATGATTGCGAACAGCGTGACGATTTTGAGAATAAATGCAATAGTCCTGGGGATGTCCCTGAGATAATCAGTGTTGAGACTTCTCTTACTGGGGGCTGCATAAGTCAGAGCTCTGCTGGATATACGTACAATTGCAAGCGAACTACTATTTTGTCTGGCGATAGTCCAGATTCGAATGAGCCTCCTGGTTCAAAGACAGTACAAACGATCACAACTTACAATTTAAACATCGATGCAGGCTTTAATCTCGAGAGTTTTGCTATTACATTCACTAAGGGCGGATTATCCGATACCACTCAGTGCATCGGAACACAAGAAACCGCAGCGAATGTCCAAACTCGAATTCATACAGATATTGCTTTCTTTGCGCCCAATGTGCCGTCTCGCGGAGTTCAAGTTTCTGAGAGATTTGATACATTTAACGCTAAGAACGGTAAAATATACACTATATTTTACTTTGATGAGGGCCCGCATGATGATATTTCCGTCACAGCGTGTACCCCCGCTAACAATGCTAATATTGTATGGGACGTTCGTGCTCAAACTCTGATTAGAGGCAACGTCTTTGGAATGACGAAGTTGCAATCAAAGGTCATTAACGGTGTAGTGCAGCGAGGTGCATTAACTAATTTATACGTCACTGGCGAGAATCCTCCTCCTGGGGTCTCGCGGTATAATCTACCGTGGAATGTAATGGGCGAGTATGTTTTAGGGCGTACTTTTAACCAAGCTATAAAGCAGTATCTAGAGACAACGTCTACACACAAGGTCAGTGTTACTCGAAAAGTATACGGTAAATACGGCGAGGTTGAATGGGAAGTCCGATTCGTTTTCAACAAGGATAACTACCCAAGTGGCTCGGGTGACATTCCAATCTTAACGGTAACTCAAGCTGGTGTTTACAATCCTATAGTATATGAGTCTATGAAAGGATCGACTGGATTATCCGGTACATTCAAACTTGATTTACACGACACTTTTGGTCCCCGCACTTTTGCTTATGACGAGTCTGCTATGAGGATGAAACGTAAGCTGGAAGAGATGTACACAGTAGGCGGTATCCATGTTGAGAAGTTTTTATATCCCACCGCTTTAACTGGTGGTTGGGGCGATCGTATTGTATCAGATAGGAGTCTTGGAGGGTACGAATGGCGAATTTACTTCTTACGCAATCCTGGCGCATACAATGGTTTTACATTCCCGCCTGGATCCGGAAATATCGATCCACTAACCGCATCTTACAATGCTGGCGTTGATATCCTTGGGTCTTCAGTCAGTGTCAAGACTTTAACTTTTACAGATGGATCCACACCTCTCGATGGCTCTTTCACTTTGGCTTTGAATGACTCTGTCACTAATCCAATCCAGTATTACCAACAGCCGCTCGACTTAAAATACTCCCTCGAGTCTTTACCGACAATCGGGGAAGTTCAGACTAGCGGACAGATGCGCTTCATGCAAGCTATTCCTGGCGTTTACGCTTCTATTGATAGAGATCAGTTGTGGCTTAACATTGAATATGACAATAACGATGTAGATAGACCTGCGGATATCAGGCAGATTATATTCCCAGGCGACCTCCTGCGGGTGGGCGGTCTAGATGCCTCTCTTACTCCTGGTGGCGTTGGTATTGGCCAAGCAGCTATAGACGGCGCGGCATACTTTTCTGATGCCACGGTTATCCCTCAGAGTCCAATTATCAACCTTCTTAGTCAAAATGCAATCAGTGTAAGTAATATCCCTACTTTCGGTCAGGAAATCAGAATTGGCGCTGATAATTATACAGTTGTGCGCACAGGTCACGAGGTTCAAGTTTTGTCGGTCAAATGCCCATCTGGTGGGTCTGGAACCGCCTGTGGTCATTTCACGTTGTCTTTTGTGCACAACGGCCAAACAGGCACAAGTACTTGTATCAGACGCATGTTGAATGGTAACATGACAACCGCGCGGCAGCTTCAAGAGTCGTTTAGCTACATGAGCAATGTAGTAGCTGGTGACGTCATTGTTACTAGGTCTTCCTCCAAGTTCGATAGCTCATATGTGTTTTCGATTTATTTCAATGGCCCGAGTGTTGCAGGCGATGTTAATGAAGTAGCTATTAGTAACGATTGCTCTGGTGCGCGTACTTTTGTCCCAGAGACGAAATTGTCCATCTTCACTCCTGTACAGGGCGGCCAAACTGAATCGCAGAATATTAGAGTCAACGTAGAGTCTGGTTATATCGATGGCGAATTGTTCAAATTGACTGGTCTCGTCAATTCCAACACCGGTCAGACCACCTCAACTTGCTTTAAATTCGGCGAAGAGCCAAAAGTTATCGAGGATGCATTGAATGCAATGGCTGCGTTTACATATCAGGAACTGCCATTCACTGTTGCCATCGTGTCGCGGCAGACCAAGAGAATCTACGACGTTAAATACACCTTTGAAAAAGTCTTTGTTGCATCGAGCAGTATCTATGGTATCATTGCCGTGGGCAGCAAGATCTCTATTGCTGCAACCGCTACGACTTTCCAGGTTTATACTGTTAAAGAGATTCTTAATGACATCGAATTTAAAGTCACTGAGACTGTTGCAGAGGCAGTTGGCACCGGCTTGACTATTCGATTGGTGAATACGAACTCCGTTAAAGTCGCTAGATATGGCACTGGAAATAGCACCGCCCATGTGATCACAGTCACGCAGACTGCCGACTCCCCAGTCGCCGTCAATGATAACAACTCTAGAGGTACTTATCAGTTCCAAATGACTATCAACGGTGTTACTAAATCATCTACTTGCATGAAATACCACGCTTCAGCAGCCGAATTCCAATCTGCGCTCAACGCCATGAACTGGGACTTCGATGGCGATTCTACCGTTGACAATGATCATATAATTGTCTCAAGATCTGGAGACGGCAGTGTAACGTCGGGATACGGATACGTATACTCTGTACGTTTTGCCGGACCGAACTTCAAGTCGGGCCGTTCTGAGGTATTGGGCAATTCCAGACCTGCTATAAAGATCATTCAGCAAGGATCTACGGGCGGCTGTTTGGACCTAGCTGCGACTATTTCCAACAGAATTGTTATTGATTCGGAGAAGTCTATAAAGGGTGAAGTATTGGATGCCTCTAACAACGTCCTCTCTATCAATAGAAATCTATGGGCTATGGGTGAAGTATCCGTAGGCAATACTATGTCACCATTGGGCTATATTCAAGTTGGCGATAGAATTAAACTGCCAGATTCCGTTTCACCAGAGAAAGTGTTCACTATTCGTGCTATTCGTGGAACCCTCTTTGAGGTGGATGATCCGTTCCCCTCTTGGCCGAACTCGGGTACTCCTCCTGCAACCGTAACAGCGATCGTCCTGAGAGGTCCGTTTCCTGAATACTCAGTCCAGGATACTATCATTGGAGAAGACTCTTACAACTACGATGTCTTCTTCATTGGGTCACATATCTTTAGTGTTCAGCAATTAGCTCCAACTTTTACTGGCTGCGCGGCTAATCGGCAGATAGGAGGTATGAAGTACGGTGTGGAGGTCCGTACTAACAGAGAGAGTGGCAGCCAGGCTTCCATTATAATCAACATGCAGTCTGCAGACGCTTTGAGTTACGGTGATTTGAGGTACGACGATGGGAAATATTGGAAGATAGTTGTCAACGGTCAGCATGTTTTAGGTGGCTATAGAAACCTGGACAATCCTACTGATCCAAAAATCAATTTTTATAAGATGGTACAGGGTTATAGATTCGGTGAGAATCCCGTGACTATTCAAACCGATCTTCAAGCTGCCCTCACTAATATTTATGCAGTGTCGGTGACTCGCACCGGAGTAGGCGGTAACGCGGATAAATATTCCTGGCAGTATGCGATCACCGCTACAGTTGTAGCTGGCAATAATGCCGCTGTACCTCTCAAGGATGTATCTATCTTGAAGGACGGCGAGATATCCAAGCCTTTCTACTCCGGTGTTAATGCATCGATTTTTGAACGCAAAGGCGTCAACGATTTGCAAGCATACGGTTTCTTCAACGGTACGAAAGATACTTTCTACGAGGTAGTAGCTGACAAACTTTCCACGCATAACTTCTACTCTAAGAATTGGAACACATACAAGTGGAGAAAGACTACTTTTGGCTCTTCGGCGACATCTTGGTTATACCTGAATATGACTGCTGGTAAGCCTCATCATCTTAACGACGGAGTTTGGATCAATTTCCCATCAACTAAGAAACATTTCTTGGGTGACCAATGGGTATTTACTGCGGTCAAGACGTATAATTCCACTCTCCCTGATGACGCGTCATTAACCTGGAAATACTCACAGTATGGTATGGATGAGAATAGAATGATTACCTTGCATAAGGCTTATACGGGCGAGTTATATGCCGATGTGCCTACTTACCGTGTTAATCCTATCATCGCAGTTCAAGACCAGACTGTCGAGGTTTACAAGTTGACGACAAAGAACTCTGGAAATGTTGCCAACTTTAACTTCAAACTAACCGTAAACGTTTCTTTATTCAATTTCAATGAATTCGCCAACGCTTCTGCGTCGGATTGCGTGCCTTGGAATGCTCAAGATATCGAGTTAGAAGCGTCTCTCATAGCCATTAAACGACGCATCTGCGGCGGTAACGCTGATTGTATGACGGTAACAAGGTCGGTCGATGGAATCAACAACCCCAATGGCTTTGTCTATTCCATCTACTTTGAGCGCGATCGCTTCGCTGATAACATAAATGACTTCACGATGCTCCTTAATTACACTGGCTGCGCTACACAATTGCAGAGTACACTAGAAACAGCCGGAGCATTAGATTTTGAACTGAAAAAAGTTGTCGACGGGTCACCGCATCGAAAGATTTCGCGCACTAAAGTTCCAATTGCATCGTCTGCCCGGTCGTGGCTTGAATCGCCCTATCGGGGGCCTACCATCACTCGCCAACCTTTATACAAGGCGAGTGGTAACTATTGGGCGGTTACATTTTCCTCGAATCTTGGCGATATTGCCCCATTACAACCGTCCTCCACCAAATATCTTACGAGTGGTGCTAGCCTTAAAGTCTATGATAATGTCGTGCGCGGGAATCACCCATTAAGCTACACCATAGATCATCTGCATACTGGAGTCTCTTATACGGCGCAAGTTAGCTCCTATACCCGAGGGCCGAACAGAGGATACAGCCTCAAGACCTCAAACAACGCGTCTGCTACTCCTTCTGGCTTGCCGCCTTCTATACTCAATCTCGCAGCAGCGGCTGTTGATCAAGTGAGGGAGGTTCAAGAGATCGTTATTGGTGCTAAGCATTTGAGAGAGGTTCAAACCATCACTACATCAGCGACCAACTACCCAGAATCGCAGAAAATTACTCTTACTGCTCCTGAAGGCGCCAATGTAGCTGATTACAACTTCACACTTCGGTTTCCCGATGTGCAAATCGTTCAGATTAGAGCAACAGACGCACTCAAACTAACAGGTAAATTTAGATTGAACTACGCTTACTATAATAATGTCGGCACTTTGACGTATGTTAAGACGGAATGCATGGATGTCGCAACGGCTTCTGCTGCCTCTGTCAAGAATAGTCTCGAGAATGTCCTCGACTCTGCTGGCGTTGCTCTCGCTGCAAATTCTGTCATTGATTCTGTCAATGTTGTAAAATCTGGATACGGTGGATACTTAGACTATTTCGGCTACCAATACACTATTTCTTTTGTCGGTAATATGGTTGCAGGAGAGAATAGATTGATGACTGTCAGCTACGGGACGAACACGGCTTGTGACGATCAATCGCCCTTAAACGGCCTCCCGACTTATGTCGTGAGCAAGGCTGTTGGCAACCTGGCCATCGGTCTAGACACTGAGATTGAGAGACTTGTGCTTACCGCCGACACGGCTATCGCGCAAGGCTCGTTTAAGATTGAATACAACCTCCAGAGTACAGCATGTATACAATGGAACGCCTCTGCTTCAGATGTTACGTCTGCACTCCAATTGATTGGTACTGTTGACAAGGTGTACATTGAGAGGTTCGGTTCAGGTGATCAATCATCCAGTTATGGCTACACTTACTCTGTATACTACACTGGCAACAGACATCATAGAAACCCCAACTTGCCTGCTAATTTAGTCGTTACTATGGGACCTGCTGGATGCGATCCATTTGTTTATTTTGAAGACGGCATCAAAACTTCATTCAACGCTGCGCAGAAGAAGACAGCCTCTTACTCTCGTTACGATATCCGCCCGGGAGGACGCATGCTATGGTCAGACAGAACCGCTGCCACTCTTATAAAGAGAGAGTTTTCATATTTGCCAAAATCCATCCAGATCGCTGATGTATTGCGAACGTTGTCTGATGATCGCACGGGGTATCAGTGGTCTATCCTCTTTGCCGAGTCAATGGGCAACGTCCCAGCATTGGCATGCGGTCTAGCGAGCGGGTTCCCAAGCGGGACTACTTGCTCTCAACAGACCCTTATAGAGGGCAACTACATCGGCGGTTACTTCGCGGTCGGATCGAGTAGGTTGATGGCGAGTGACATTTCCGCTGCTGATATGGAGACCGAGTTGGAGTTGCTAGATGGTATGATGGACGTTTCTGTATCCCGTACGGGACCATCGTTCCAAGGAGGCTATGTTTGGACTGTAACTTGGCTGACTGCTATCGGGAATAGACCGGATTTGTCATTTTCTAACTCTCTTACTGGCTCTGGAACAACAATCACGGGCTCTACTATCCAACACGGCAATTATCTCGGCGGATCCTACAACGTTTTGTACAAAGGCAAGAAATCATTCCCTATAGCTTTCGACGCATCGCCTGTCGCATTGGCCACGTCTTTATCTCAGCTCGTCTCGGCGAATGTTGTTGTTTCAAGAGGTTCGATTACTACTGAAGGTGGGTCTATTTACGCAATAACGTTTACAGGTATCGACGGCGACGTTGACTTACTGCAAGTCGACAGCGCTGCATTGGTTGGAGTGGGTGCAAGTGTTCGAGTGGCTCAGACTGTGCAGGGCGCTTTGTCGTCTGGCTCGAGATTGAAGGTCTCTTTTGATGCTCCTTTATACTGCAGCAGCACTCAAGTGAAGAACCTAGAGTCAGGCTCAAATCTCGATAGCTACTCTCTGGAAGTGGGTAATACCAGAGGCGAGTACTCTCGTACTATACCGATTCCTGTGGATTACAGCGTTCAGATCGTTCGTGTCGCTGCTCCTTCCCTTTTGGATCCTAACTACTTCGACGGCGAAGATGCAACTGGCTACTTCCAGCTAACGTACAACGGCGTCACTACCAGTCCAATCAACTCTCATGCTAGCGCTCTCGACGTAAGAGACGCTCTCGAGGCACTCCCTGGTATCCAAACAGTCTGGGTTACCCGGTCGTACAGCGCCGATTCAATGCCTGGCACGGTCTCGGCGATTCGCGGGTCTCTTTTCCTCACTTGCTCCAGTCTACCTTTAGTCGATTGCAGATTCAATTCCTTGCCTCCTGGTGAGCTTATTCGTATTAGCGGATTATGGTACAAGGTTGCTGCTTCATACACCTACTCGCGCGCAACATTACCTTTATCATTTGCTAACGATAGTTCGATAATCACTGCATACGATGGTCCGACTGTCTCTGCGGCACCATTCTACAGATGGGCCCGAGGCTTCGAATGGACCGTCACGCTGATCTCTATCTCTGCCAACAAGGCGCTTGTAGGTGGAAGTCAAGGATTTGTTTGGGGGTCAGTACAACCCCTCTCAAGCCCCAAACACGGAATAAACCCGCCCGACGCTTCGGTCTCTGTGAGGCCATCCGACTGCGTCGAATGCGCTTATATCAACGACCTCGTTGTTTGGAGGCAATATCTGATCAGAATCCGAGCACACAATGCTCTAGGCTTCGGACCATATACGATAACTCCACCAGTGACTCCTAAGGAAGTTCCCTCACCTCCACAATCTGTTAGGGCAAATAGTGTGTCTGGCACTGAAATAGAGGTGTTTTTCTCACCCCCAGCTGGCGATATTTCTGATATCAGTCAGTACGTAATTCAATACGACTGGAGCCCTTCGCTCACAAACCTTACCTCGCTGCCTCAAGACCAGCGCTCGTGTCAAGTTGGCGATATGGGAGAATGTACCATTTTTGGCGCGTCTATTTCAGTTATTCCTCCATTCAAATTATTGATTGGAAATTTGGACTATCGGAGAACTTACTTCATAAGGGTTGCTGCGAAGAATTCTGTGTCGGCGAAATCGACTATTTCGACTTCTGCAATCGACAACACTCGATGGAGCCAGATCGTCAGCCGGGCGCCTTCCGACCAACCTCCTTCAGCTCCCATAAAAGTTACTGTTGCAGTCAAGTCTGCGACTTCAATCGAAACGAGCATCACGCCGCCCTTGTCAAACGGAGGTCGCGCTATCACTTCGTATAAGATCGAATGGTGTGCATCATCGAAATTCGATGACGCAAGCACTTATGATTTCGCGTCGGTCAATGTGAATACGTTAGTCAAAGTCAGCGCCCTAGCTGGCATTGATACTCTACTCTACACGATCGGGCCCGGCGCCTCTATAAAACTTGTTAACGGTCTTTCGACCGGAGTTTCCTATTGGGTAAGGGTATCGGCCACGAATTCTATCAACACAGGCCCCACATCTATGGCGCTCACTAGTGCTACCCCTGCCGGTAAACCACGCGCCCCTGCTCGTGTCTCTTTGTCAACCGCACAAGTCTCTAGTACCCCCATCGTATCTACCAATGTGTCGTGGGTCGCAGCCTCCGGTGTAACTCCCGATGGCGGATCGCCTATTACAAACTACCTAGTTGAGTGGTGGGAGAAAGGGTCGGAACCTGAAGTGCAACTAGTGCAATTCACGTCCACCACTTTCCCTAATTTCTTTAGTAAATTCAAATTGTCATATGGCCCTGATACTACTAATAAATACCAAACGGGTGTCATGGACCATAATACTGACTCTTTCAACATGCGATCTGAGCTGATTAACGCTGGATTCGATACAGCTGCAACATACAGTCCCGCGATCGGGAACGTTAAAGTTACGAGGTCTACGATATCTGGTAAAGGCTACGTTTGGTCCGTGTCATTTGTATCGGATACTATCAATCCTGGCGACTTGGTACGCCTCGTTGCATCGAAGATCGATCCTGATCAAAATAATGGTGGCCCTCGAGTTGGTGAGAAAATAGAAGTTCTTCCGTCCAAGCAGGGGCGTAGAGAGTTTGGTACTCCTGAAGTTCAGGTTATCTTTATCTACACACAGTCTACGGATGTAACAAATTTGCAAGGAACATTCCGATTATCTTTCAATGGCTCTGAGAGTCTGACGGTCAGTCTTCCAGTTGATGCTTCGGACATCGCCGTGCAGGGAGCTCTAATGCAGCTACCTACTCTGCGGGCGGTGTCAGTCACTAGAGAGTCGTTTGCTGGTCTTATCAACTCCGTCAACTGCCGAGGTTACAAGTGGAGAGTCACATTCAGTAAAGATGGCTTTGGCGACAGAGGAGACATGCCAGCCCTTGCTGTATACTCAAATATGATTACTAGCACTGCTCCTGGATTCGGTGTCGAAGTATCGGATGGCGATAATGACGCCGCAGTCGATACCGCGACAGGTCTCAAGAAGAACGACGCCATACCAGGCGAAATGCCTAAAGGGTACCGCCAAATGGTAGTTGATAAGGATAGTCGATTTTTCATAATAAACAATCTAGTACCCGGACAAGAGTATTTCGTGTCAGTGTCTGCAATCAATGCATATGGGATCGGCGCAACAACTATTCCTGCTGCCGCCAGTACAATTCCGAATATTCAGGTTCCCGAGCCACCAAAGAATGTAGCAGTTTCAGTGCATACTGGTTCGTCGACTACTTTGGACGTATCCTACGATGCACCGCTTTCCGACGGTGGATCTCCTATATTGCAATACAGAATCGAATTGGATACTGCAATCGAGTTTAGCAATCCTATTTCCAACATTATCTACTGCCCAGCTTCAAACAAACACTCCGTTTACCAGATAAGGACGACCGGGGATCCTTCAAAACCTTCGGGAGATGGAATCATCATCGGAGGATCTTTCAAATTAAGATTCGCTAGATCAGGCCAATCATTCGATACCGACAAAATCCCATTCGATGCCACTGCAATGTTGAGTGACGAGGTTGGCGTCGTGAAGAAAGTTCCTGCTGTCTCGGTCTTCTTGACGGATGGGTCTGCTACCGTCAACGCTAATGTAGACGTCAGCACTATCATCTTTGCTGGCGATCGTGTTCGGTTTCCAGGAAAGCAGAAATTCCCATCGCAGGTATATGTTGTTCAATCAGTGGCATATACAAATGGTGTTGGCGTTATCACTTTAACTGTACCGCTCGACCATATAACCTTAGGGGCAAATGCTTTAGGCTCAGATATTTACCGATACTACGGTGGGCGTGGGGACACTCTAACGTCGAAGGTCGCATGCTCATATGATATCACGAGCACTGTCTCGCTCTGCTCGGCCGGTCGTGTTGCTACTTCGGGATCTGTTCAATCGAAGTTCGAGCAACTACGAGACGGTCTTCTCCTTGGAGTCAAAGTCGACCGAGACGACCCGGACGCCACCAATGGAGTTACTTGGAGGGTCACTTTCTTGGACGATTCCCCTCTTCTGCAGGCAGATAACTTTGTGGTTTCTTACATCGCATCATCGTCGACTTTAACTACGAGAGATGGTACTTCAATAGTACCGCAGATTACTAAGATAAACGACGGTGTTGTATACAGTTCCTGCACAGGTTCGTTCCAAGTTCCTCGGGACCGCGCGCTGTCGAACGGGGTTGCCTATTTTGCCCGAGTTTCCGCGTTCAATGAGATCGGCTACTCGCTTCCTCAGGTTGCTCCGACACCACAGAAGCCTCAGGTAGTTCCTGGAGCACCTTCCGCGGTTACCATCTCTGTGTACTCCCAGACCGAGTTGATGGCCACTTTTAACCCTCCTGCAAGCGATGGCGGAGACTTTATCTCGAAGTATATACTTGAGTACTCAGTCAATAGTGATTTCGCAGGTTATCTTACTACTGAGTTCAACACCTTATCTGCCGGCGCACCGTTTAAGAAGGTCATCGGCGGTCTTGCTACTGGTATTAAGGTGTATGTTAGAGTGAAGGCTTGGAATAGACAGGGAGCTAGTTTAGCGACAGTGTCAACGCCAAGTTCGTTAAATCCTTATACCAGATCTCAAGGACCTGATCAAGTATTCCTATACTCCACTTCTGATTCGATGCTTACAGTGTCTTTTAGACCTCCTATCGATGACGGAGGCGACCGAATCACGGCCTATCGAATCGAATGGGACACGGTCAGCACTTTCAACGGCCTCATGTTAGCACCCCATAAGGGATTCGTCGATCGAGATGCAAATCAGCACAGCTCGTACACTATCGAGTATCTCGATAGAAGTCAACAGTATTTCGTCAGAGTTTTTGCTCGCAATTCGGCAGACTTCGGCGTGCCTTCATATGCAACTCCAGCAAGTGTGGCACCGAGCTACAACATTCCTGGAAAGCCCCACTCTATATCAGCACTCAGCGGTGCAACTACTGGTCAGGTCGTGGTGTCGTGGCAGTATCCTCGTATCCCCTGGCATGGCGTCCCGTGCTCCGGTACCAATACCGTGCCTAATGACTGCCCTCCCGCAGTAGGAGGGGGACTGCCCTCTTCAACTGGCGGCTTGGCCATTACAGAGTATGAGGTATCTTGGAATGAACTTCAAGATTTCTCAGGCTTCGATACAGGAAAGATCACGACCTCTAGCAGCACTTTGAGCTTTACTGTCGAGAATCTAACTCCGGGACGCACGTACTACATCCGGGTGCTCGCGAGGAACGCGCAGGGAGCTGGAAAGTTCTGCAGTCATACGGATACTAACTGTTTGGTCGTTGTCAACCTCGCTAATGCCGTAGCCAAGGCGTAATTTGCTTTACATGGTGTTTTTGCTTGCTTGCTTGCTTGCTTGCTTGCTTGCTTGCTTGCTTGCTTGCTTGCTTGCTTGCTTGCTTGCTTGCTTGCTTGCTTGCTTGCTTGCTTGCTTGC
>Ga0138276_1188548_pt1 | contig 52632 bp, 1 predicted proteins | sample M_130710_M_mt_FD_106921 | JGI IMG/M metagenome (GOLD analysis project Ga0138276, IMG submission 106921) | Freshwater microbial communities from Lake Montjoie, Canada - M_130710_M_mt (Metagenome Metatranscriptome) | ecosystem: Environmental > Aquatic > Freshwater > Lake | place: Canada: Quebec...
ATTTTGCTACTTACCTACTTCTACTTATTGTTTGCCAAGATTATTGAAACACTGTTGTTTAGTTGTAGTTTGTTAGTTAGTAGTGCCTTGTATTTATTTTTTAACGATACGCTATAATATTTATTTAGTAACATTACCATTATATTTCTTATTTATATTATTTATTGAGCATTAGTCTCTCATCGTCTTATTGTTTGATCTTGCAACCCTATTGCTGTTGTAATTGTGCAGAAATCATTTTTGGATTATTATCAATTATCAAAAAACATCAGGTTTTTTAAATAGTAGATGATAGCTCAATTTTTCAAATTATTTCTCGCTCTTGCTTCGATTGCATGCTGCAGTGTCACCTTCATCAGTGCTTTGGAGGTACCGTCTGCTCCGTTCGTCGATCTCACTGTGCTAGGCTCTGACTTGATTGCTGTTAACTTCTCCGCCCCTCTGTCGGACGGTGGAGCCGCCATCAACAGCTATAAAGTCGAATGGGACACTGATCCAGGCATACATGAGGTGCAAACCATTACTACGAGCACCTATACCGGGCCTAACGAAATCCAATCGATCACTCTCTCCGCCCCCGATATAAACGAAATCCAGTACTTGAAAACCTATTCTGGCAAAATTAGCGAGGTTCAGAGAGTCACGATTACCGATGCAACCAGTGGCTACTTCTTCCTTGAGCTCGACACGTCAGTGCTTGGAGGGTCGCTGCAATACTCTGGCTATATCCAGGCTGGAGCTGTAGCTACTTCAGGCAACGGACTCGGCGCGGACGTACAGAGTATCATCAATGCGATGAGCAATATCAAGCCTTTCGGACCCGTAGCTGTGTCAAAGAGTACTTTCGGCACAGAAGAGCGTTATTTCATTACTTTTCCCGAGTCTATGGGCGATGTGCCTGAGATGAAGGTGCATGCCACTCAGCTTCTTCCGTTCGGTACTGCGAGAGCTGTTGTAGGGACGGACATTATTGGAAACATCGTCTCTGGATCTTTCCGCCTCGAGTTTGAATCTCAGATCACTGGCAGCATCGCCTATGATGCTACCGCAGATGAAGTACGAAGTGCTCTCGAGAAACTCAGCACCATTGACTCTGTCATCGTCACCAGATCCGTCATTAGCAACCAACACGGTTACGATTGGACTATCGAGTTCAATTCTCCGATGAATGACGGGAACGTGGCCATAATCAAAGTGTACACGGATCTTATGAGATTCAGTAACCCTACTTCATTCGTTGTGATGAACGTCACTTCGAGGGCCGGTAATGAAATCGGCGGTCTTTTTTCTGTAGGGTTTTCTCGAATCGATGCATTTGGAAACGTTGTTGCTGGACAAACGTTACCGATGAGCTTCCAGGCATCCGCGGACGAATTTAAAGCTGCGTTGGAAAGTATGGTGACTAGCCAAAATCCTCCTCAACAGGTGTTTCCTAATGGCAACGTGATAACAAATGGTATCGTTCCAACGGCTGCCATTTCCGTTTCTAGAACTGGTCCTGATGGCCAGAAAGGCTACTCTTGGACGGTGACTTTCTTGAATGATTTCTTGCGGACTTTTGAAGGCGACCTGGCTGATTTCACTGTGGATATCACCGGCTTAACCGGAAAAGATTCTGCGAGGACTGTGAAAGAAGTTCGAAAAGGAAGCACGAAGGAGGTTCAACTTATCCAAACCTCATCTGTTAACGCTACAATGATTGCTGGCAACTACATGATGAAGCTTAAGTTCAAAGATCAGTGGACCCAGCCGATCCTCCTTCGCCCGGACCAACTCACCTGCAATTCGACTACTACTGAGATCCAAGTCATCACTACAGAGACGAGGGATTCCACTACTTCAAATAACGGCGATGATGAGATTTCGATGTATCTCCAGTTCAGATTGAAGTATGGAAACGAAGTGACTAACTGGATACCCGCTCGTCCCGATTTCGCCGACACCACTTGCGCCGGCACTGCTGCTAGAATCACCACGGAGCTCCAGATGCTGAAAGTATTTGACATCGTGAATGTCGATAGTTCGATGTTGAGTAACAGCCAGCATACTTGCAGTTGGACTGTTAGTTTCGTCAGTAGTATTGGAAACATTAATCAACTGGAGGCTCAAGCCTATAATTCTTTCAGTTACAGTACTGGCATGTTCGGCGCAGCCTCTATTGCTGGAGACGATACTATCAAGGTTAGAACGACGACAGATGGTGTAAAGAACGCGATCAAAGCTGCGTTGGAGCTCCTCGATAACGTTGGACAAGTGACAGTGACTCCTGTAGCTCAGAATCAAGGCCCAGACGGAGCGTGCGGATGGCGAGTCACATTCGACACCAACGCTGGAGATCTCGACTTGATGAAGGTGTCTATCTCTAATCCACGCGGCGACAATACTACAGTGGGAACAACCCCTGCATCGAGTTCTACCCTTCTCGGACACGCTAAGGTGGAAATCACTGAATATCAGAAGGGCACATCCAGTACTATCGGAGGTAACTTTGCGTTGACATTCAGGGGTGCGAGAACAATGTATATCCCTTACGACGCCTCCGCGGCCCTCGTAGAAGAGCAGCTTGAGATCTTGGATACAATTGGAAACGTTGCAGTAACGCGGACGCCTGCTGATGAGAATAAAGGATACACGTGGTCGGTTACTTTCATGACGGAGCTCGGTTATCTCGATTTCCTCGAATTTGATAATAGTGATATGACTGGCACCGCTGCAACCGGCGTCGTGGCCAAGGCTGTGCCTGGTGTATCCCCGCCTTTCAACTCTCTCGACGTCGTCAACTCCCTTTCGTTGGGAAGCACGGTCATCACTGACTTGACTCAACTGTCTCTAGCTATCGGTTCGTTGGATGAGGGCATTGCGTACTACATCCGAGTAGCGGCTATCAACTCAGTCGGTCAAGGCCCTTACGCATTTTCCTCCACACCGTACGCCATACCGCAAGCCCAAAGGCCTAGTAAGCCTCTGGGCACTGCGTTGACCGTTATAGACGGCAAGTCTCTAAACCTCAAGTTCATGCCGCCATTGCTTGATGGAGGTGAAGATGTCACTTTTTACAAGGTTGAATATGCTAATAAAGCGTTCAAGCAAGAGATCCAGGCATTAACTGAGTCATGTACGATCCAGAAAGAGGTTCAAGTTATCAGGACCCAGACTTCTCAAAGCATTCCTGAGCAACAGTTGATCTACTTCACGTCGTCATATGATGATACGATGGCAATACGAGTCGAGTCCCAGATTGTGCAATGCGATGCCTCTGGTGGATCTTTCAGGCTCGAATTTGCCGGCTTCAAGACCGGTGCGATCTCTGCAACCGCGACCGCGCTCGATATTAAGGCCGCACTTCAGGAGATCGAGATCATTAACCAGGTGACTGTCGTATTCACAGGCACTCCCGCTGCCGTCCAAGCTTGTAACTCGCGTACTAACTATCCTACTGGAGGCTTCATGGTTACATTTGACAACGTAGTAGGAATGTCTGGTGACCTTCCCATGATGACTGCCCAAACTAATGGTTTGACAGGCGCGCGATATATCAACATCGTAGAGGCGCCGAACGGTAAGGGCAATGCCAAGATGAAGGGAACTTTCCGCCTCTCATTCCGAGGATCGATGACCGAGGATATCCAGGCCGATTTCAGTGGTGATCGGTCACAGATCGCTTCGAACATTCAGGCAGCGCTGATTAACTTGGACACCGTCCCTGCAAACGGCGTAACCGTCACCTACGAACAAGTTTCCTTGACTAAGTTCGCATATAGAGTAGTATTCGCTCATCCCGATCTTCATGGCGATATCGAAGATATCCTCTTCATTGATTATTTCAACAAGCTGTCAGGCTCCAATCCCAAAGTGTCTATTTTCACCAACGGCTTAGAGCCTATCAACTCGCACGGCTCGATCGCTGACTCAGTTAGGGGTAATGAGCTTTCTGGAGATTTCACTATCACGTATCGTGGCCATACAACTGATCGTATCGAGTTTAATGCTGCAGAGACGGTGTTGAAAGCTAGACTCGAAGCTCTGCCCAATATCGGAACTGTATATGTCCATAGAACTGGACCTGACGTATATAAGCAATACATATGGAGTATCACTTTCTTGGCAATGCCTGGCGCATATCCCTACGGCACTGAGAATGTCAATGACATGGTACTCAACTTTGCTCGTGACGTAACTGTCAATCCGCCAATAGGATTGGCTGGAACTGGCAGTCAAGCAATCCTGTCCACTCCTACTCAAGGGTCGAGCCCAATCGGAGGAACTTTCTCGGTTACAGTCACGAATAAAGTTAACTTGTTAGGTGGTCCAACTTTGGTCACAAGAACGGCTTCAGGAATACCCGCGTCAGCTTCTGCCTCAGAGTTGGCCGCTATTTTGAACCAACTCGACAATATCGGTACCGTCTCGGTCTCTAGAGCCAACACCGTCACAGGATACAAGTGGCTTGTCACATTCGATGGTTGTTTGATTAAGAACGGTATTGATGTATGCAATGATGGAGATATCGATCTCATGGTCGTCAACAGCGCTTCTCTAAGCTGCCCGATCACAGTGAACCAGACATCCGTCGGGTCGGGTGCAATGGCTTGTCCGGGCGGGATCGGCGGCCTCTGCGCGAACCTCGTCACAGACTTATCCGGCGCCGCACCCTATAGCTATATACTCCCGGGTCTTACTGCTGGAACGCCTTACTATGTCAGGGTGGCTGCTCACAACAGTAAAGGATTTGGCTACCCAGCTATATCTAGTCCAGAGTACCAAGTGCCTTCGTTTAACGTCCCTGGGACCCCTCCACCTGTGCGACTCGTATCTAGTACCAGTACTAGTATCAGTGTAGAATGGGACTATCCTCGAGAAAATGGAGGCGCGACCGTCAAGGGCTTCGAGCTTTGGATGGACGATTGGTCCGGCGGGAGGCCTCGACTAGTATTCGACGGCACTGATAAGCCTCAGAGCCTTAGCTTCACTGTGCAGACCTCGACATCGCTTGGTGTCGATTCTGGCAAGAGCTACAGATTCATGGTTAGGGCCATCAACTACTGCGTTTCTACTCAACCCAACAAGGCTTGCTACTCTGAATTCAGTGCATTCTCTGTATTTGCTGTCCGCGCACCCCGTACTCCTCAGCCCCCTCCCACCCCGTACTGGCACTCAGGCACCACCATCGGCTCTCAAGCGTCGACCACAGACGCCCGCGTTATGATCCGATGGAAAGCTCCTGTTGACAATGGTGGCTCGCCAATCATCGGTTACACCATCGGATACGCTCTTCCGGGCCAAACTACCTACACGGAAGAAGTGACTGTTGGTATTCCTGCAGTGAACGCCTATGGAAGCAACCAAGATTTGCAGTATGAAATTCGAAACTTGAAAGAGGGCAACGTGTATAGATTTTACGTTGTTGCCCGAAACTCCATTGGTCGATCTGCGGCGAGTCCTGTTCTATCGGTGGTTGTCGGAATCAAGCCTGGAATCGACCTTAACAACAATATTGCGCCGTACTTCACAAAGCAGTATCAAGCTCAACTTCCTCTGATCCGTGCTATTGACTCCAACGCGATTACGGTCTCGTGGCCGATGACGACCGCATCATCGACTGGTTCCTTACCGCCTACTGGATACAAGCTGTACATGTATCCCGGCATCGGAATGAACACTATTGCTAACCCTCAGACCGTGTTTCAAGAGGTTCAATTGGTTCAGACTTCCATTATGGACCAGCTTTTTGAGATACAAGAGGTGCATATCCCGATGGACACAACTACGTACTCACTTGCTCTCGATGGTGTTCAGGGGGTTGCTAACTTGAATAGAGGCAAATCAAGGGCTGATCTCGAAATTTATATCAATGCATTGTGCGCCCAAACTGTGAAATACACCTCAGCGACGGTAACTGTTGGAAATTTAGTCGATGCCAATGTTGCAGGGAAAATAACCAAATACAAAGTTACTTTTACAGGATTCGACGGCCCTGTTGATTTGCTGGTGCTTAACGTCAATCCCAACAACTCCTCAGACGCTGTCATATCGATTCAGAAGGGCACTGAGAAAGTTCGTGGAAGCTTTACTCTGTCTTACAATGGTAGTATGACTGTCGACATGCCATTTAATGTGGCTGAGTCGTTGATGAAGTCAGCCCTCGAGGATCTACCCGGAGTGGGGTACGTCGATGTCACTCGTACTGCAGTAGGAAATCGAGATGCATTCGCATGGACTGTAACATTTCAGTCTGCTGCTGGAGATCTTCCGATGCTGTATGCGACACCTGGTCGGCTCTCCCCCTTGTCTTCGAAGGTTGATATCAAGGTCACTGAAGTTGTCTCCGGATCTGATGCTGTATTAGTGTATGACGGAACAGGCGCTCCTGAAGTAAGAACCTATCAAGTCTCTGGCCTAGTTCCCGATATGACATATGCGTTCAAGGTGATGCCCCAGAACGCCCTTGGAGACGGCATTCTATCTGGTCCGTCGATCACCGTTGCAGCGACGTCTGGCGCATCTGCGTCTTACACCACTGCCGCCGGGTCTGCGTTGATTAAAGGTATTACTTACGACGTTGATGAAGAGCAGGTCATTACTATGACCAACTGCTTGAACAACCCCGCCATTGAGTTCACTGTCGCTCTGAACGGTATTAGTGGTAATTTTCTTCAAAGCGGTACCCAGCAGGATTTGAAAACCCTACTTGAGAAGACTCTCAACACTGGAGACGTGTCTGTTGATCATTTCAGTAGGACGGAAGGTGGTTTCCGAGTTGATGAATGGCGGGTTCGCTTCTATCACCTCGGTGATGTCGCTCCTTTGTCCGTAACTAAGGTTATAAATGCCGGCCCTTGCACTGTCGTTGTTACCGAGTTCCTCAAAGGCAACAACAATCAATTCAAGATCGAGCCGAAAAAGGCATCGGGTACTGTTGTGAGGGATGTTACTGTCGCGAAAGGCTTCGCGGGTAATGACTTGTTTTTCACTGAAACTCTCAATTCCAATGGATCATGGTACCGCGATCAGGGCATTGCGTCATACAATCCAGTCGTCTACGAGGTGCAGAAGATCACCATACTCTTTGCCGATTACGGTGCATCTGTTACCGTTAAACTGGCTGATTACTTGACACCTTTATCAACACTGTCCTACACTTCTGCCCCTTTTACTGATGCTAGTTCTATCAAGGATGTACAATCAGCCATCCAGAAGGGCATTGGCTTGGCAAATGTCGAGAGTGTCGATGTGTCAAAGGATACCAATATTGCCGGACAGACCAGCTTTTTGGTCACTTTCTTGTCAAACTTGGGCGATGTGCCCGAAATGATATCCACAGTGGCTGGTATTCAAGAGATTGTCAAAGGTATTACCGAGATACAGACTATAACTCTGGCCAACGACCGCGATTTTGTCCGCGAGAAGCAAGTGTTCGACGTACCTATTTCATCTACTAGTTTGGCTTTCACGTACAAGGGTACGACCAAGACAGTCACTCCTTTGAGCGCTGCGAACATCCAAAGTGCACTGAACACATTTGTTCACACAAATGGAGCCCTTGTGGAGACTGTCGTCACCAAAAGCTCGTCGTCAGGCACGTACCAAGTTGAGTTTTTCGAGCCTGTTGGCGATATCGACGATCTCGTCATCAAGAATAATTTGAATGCCAACATCGAGATCACTGAGGCCGTCAAGGGAACCTCGCCAGTCACAGGAACATTCACCATCTTTTTCGAGGGACAATACACCGATGACTTAAACTATGATGCTAGTTCTGCTCAAGTAAAGGACGCATTAGAGAAACTATCAACCATAGGCCTGGTCAAGGTGGAGCGCGAAAACACTGGTAATGGCTACAAATGGACCGTATACTTCGTGCAGAATGTAGGAAATCTTCGCATGCTAGAAGCGATTGACTACAGGTATGAGATCCAGAGATTATGGACCACTGGCGGCGCGCCCACCCCACTGCACGGTCAGATTACTCTCTCATATGGCAATGACACCGCTTACGTTGACTATGATGCTACCACAGCTCAAATGATTACCGCCCTCGAGTCAATGCCTTCAGTAGGCCACGTTGAGGTCAGTCAGCACAAGTTCACAAATGGGCAGAATGAGTGGCTCATTACCTTTAGATCTCTAATTGGCGATATCGACGATCTCGGAGTTAGTAACGCGCTATTGTTGGGATCGAACGCTCAGGTGTCTTGCAAGTCGACCACTGATGGTAACGCAGACACCCTTCTGGGATATAGACCCCGCCTATACTCTACTGAGAAAGTGTCCGGTTTCCCGGATTACACTTCCAAGTACTCTGTTGACACGCCCGGATCTTACCTTACTAGAGTCCAACAGCTCCAATCTGGTGGGTTGGCCGCCGTCTATTACGATAATCAGTGGTTCTACGGCATGCCCTCCATCGAGCGTGTCGATCCTGTGGTGAACTTCGATTGGTCCACCGGCCTGATCACGCAAACAGCCAGCGATTACGTCAGTGTCAAGTGGTCTGGTAAATTCATGGTACCAAAGACTGAAATGTACACTTTTTATTTGACTGCTGATGATTTTGCCACCCTGACCTTCAACCACTCGTTGCTGATTGACGCATCTTCTCAATGCTGCATTGAGCACCGCGCTTCACTTTTCTTGGTTGCCGGTACCTACTATGATATCGAAATCGATTACATTGAACATACTGGCACATCCTCCATATCACTCTTATACTCATCCACGAGTGTCAAGAAGCAAGTAATCCCGCCGTCGAGGTTCTTTTATGTGCAAGAGATTGTTGGTAGTCCGTTTAACACTACCATTGTTCCTGGGGATGCTCACTACCCATACACCACCGCTTACGGAGACGGTTTGAACAAGGCGACTGCTGGCATCACTGCATCCTTCTATATTCAAACGAAAGATGCGCTGAACAATAACCAGACCAGTGACTTCGAGTCGGTCGATCCTTACGACCTTATCCGAATTACCATCGATGGGAAAGAGGCAAACCACAACACGGGGACTGAGTATTTTGCTGAAATCGAGTACCTCGGTGGGGGCTTGTTTTACGCAAAATATACACCTCTTAAGACCGGTGCGTATAATGTATTCGTTCAGATGGGAGAAAATGATATTTTCTGCGGTTTAGGAGCTATTAAGAAGTGCTCACCGTTCAACCTTTTCGTAAGTCCAGGAAAGACTGTGCCAAGTGTTTCCGAGGTGGAGAGCCCGTCGATCGAGACCATGGATTACCTGGTTGAAGCTGTTACTGGGGAGTACGGATATTTTTATATTCAAGCAAAGGATGCGTTTGGAAACAATAAGATGACTGGGGGCGACGACTTCAAGGTCGTTTTCACTTTGATCGAGAATTCCGATCCTTACCATCCAATTGATAGCACAACTCCCGGTCTGGCTTCGGTCGTCCGCGGGAACTATGGCAAACTGTACAACTCACTGTATACACCTGTGCTGACGAACAACGGTCAGTCGTCTCTATCTCATCTCGGTCTCACTACTCCTAAATTGACTTCCAAGGAATATCGAGGCAACGTAGAGGACAACGGTGATGGTACGTATACTGTAAGGTACACCATACCTTATCAAGGGTCTTATGACGTCGCCGTTACTTTGGCAACTACTGAATTGATGGACGAGGAGATATTGACTTGTATAGGCGCGTCTTCCCCTTTCATTTTTAGTCGAGTCTACGATGGTGTCGACGCCTACGTCAAACCGTCTTTCTGCGATCAACGACATGCCATCCTAAAGGTTGTACACAATGACATACATGCGCCCAGCTGTACATACGATGATCTCCCTTTAGACACCCTCGCATTTGCAACTGTGTCTATCCCGAACTCTTTCTCTATCCAGGCACGTGATCAATTCGGCAACTTGAGAGTTGGGGATAATACTACGCACTTTATCGGATATGGTAACGGTGAATCTGACTTTTTTTTGATCGAGTTCTTCCAACAAGAGTCCGGCGATTATCACAAGGTATCGACTGCCATTGACACTATCCAGATGTTGAATGTTCCGAGTGGATCGTCTGGGTTTTTCAGACTTCAACTTGGCGGCAAGACCACTTTAGATATCCCTAGTACTATATCTGATGTAGGACTCGAGGCTATTCTTGAGAGGCTGCATGACTTCCAGTTGGACGTCAAAGTCAAGAAGAGACACACTAACGGTCTCACTGCCGGTACCACGTCATACTTCTGGGACGTGATGTTTTTGACAATGCAAAACGTTTGGCAATCTCGCCCTGCTTCTGGCGATGCTATTCAAGGACAGTATTTGACTATACTGCCCCCTCTAGCTGATCCGTTGATCATGCAGGACCCTACTTATTTCGCTATCTACAATTCCATGTTCATGACACGACCAGCCCACGAAGGCGTGTACCCCGTATCTTTCACGCTATGGCATACCGGTACATACAGTGTTAAGATAACCAACAACGGAGTTGACATCCTCGGCAGTCCTACTTCCATATCCGTTAGAAACTCTGTTGTCAACCCAACGTCCTCCACGTCAACCGGTAAGGGCCTTACTGGGGGAGTAGCTGGTGAGCCGATTGAGATCCAGATCCAAGCGATGGATAACCGCCAGACTAGCATTCAGTACTTGATCGCTGATGCCGAATTGCCTACATATACGCAAGAAATCCAAAAGATTGCGATAAATAACGGAGCAGCAGCTTTCTCCCTTAGATTTCGAGGATTATCGACCGCATCTATCACGGTGCCTGTTAGAGGAAGTGATCTGTTCGCCCAGCTAGGAGCACTCGCCCCTACACTTGGAACTTTCTTTCTGTACGATAGCAACATGAAGCTGCTCACCGGTAGCGAGTCCGCCACCAGCCCTGTCTTTTTCGTTGAGTTCACATCTCTCGTCGGAAGGCTGCCAGATCTTACAGTTGATACTGGTGGAAATGCAAATGTCGTCATCTCGAAACAGCAAGCGGGAGATGCCCCGTTCCGCCGCGAGGTCCAATCTTTCCTTTGTGACAGCAATGTAGTCACTCCAATTACCATAACTGATGGCACTTTGTCCATTACTGTGGCGCCTACTATTGATGTCACTGCGTTAAAGACTGCCCTCATAACTAGATGGGACGTATCCGATGTCACCTTCGCAGCTGCTATTACTTCCCCTCCGGCTAGTATCTGCAGCAACGTTCCAATTTTTATTGAATTTAATGTTGTTGGTCCTCAGACCTTGCTTAGAGCAACTACCAACGGTGCCACCATTTCGAGCGATTTACCAGGAGTCTCTCCCATTTCAGGCTCTTTTACGCTCGGCTTACACGGTGAGAACACTACTGCACTATCTTTCGATGCCTCGGGCGCTCAGGTTAAGGCGGCTCTCGAGAAGCTCTACTCGGTTGGCACTGTGACTGTTGTGAAGGATACTTACGGCGTTCCTTACAAAGGCACAGCTGGCTCACTCCCAATCTACACAAACAATGGCATCTTCAACATTTGGACTGTCTCGTTTATCGCCAATTGTAATGGCAACGCGAATGGTACTGCAAGTGGTAACTGTCCCGCCTCCTTGGGCGACGAGCCTTTATTTTATGTCAATGCAGACAATTTGGGATTCCTCAAGTCGTCCGTTTTGTACCAGAAGAAACCTACGATCACCGCTGTTCGATCTTTGAAGGGATACGGAGGCAATATTCGCAACAATTATGACGACATTGATATTACCACCATAGCTCTTCGACACCGTACTATCAACTCGAATGCTGCTATTGGAATGAAGGAGATTCAGTTACTTTACTGCTACGCGCTTAAGAACAACACTGTTTCGGGTGATTTCACTATCCAGTTTATGAATAACACAGTGGTCGTGAGAGCTGATTTTACTGTCTCGCAGCTGCTCGCGGCCTTGAACACGCACGTTGGAAGGTACGCATTAGAACCCGGCTACACCGTCACTTCGCCTGTAGCGAGTGGCGAAAGAATTTGCAAGAACCCCTCCAACTCTCCTTCTAGTCTGAACGGCTTCCCAGGGTTTACGAAACAGACTGAGACGGAGCTAATCTTCAACACTCCAGTAGGCCGCGCTCTGCCTCTCATGCAGGTTGTTAGACAAGATTCGTCATCGCTCAATATCGAATTCAGACGTAAGCAAGCAGCCATTGATTCGAGGTCGATCGTACCCGGCAAGGATGGTATGTACTCCATCTGGTACACCCCTACCTATGCTGGGAGCTACGATCTCAACGTCATGATCAATAATGTTGACATCTCAACTGATTTGACACCGGGAGTTTACGTAGTTCCTGCTTTAGAATACGCAGCGACATCCACCCACAACATCTCCCAAGTGAATGTGGAGGGGGTTAGGGAGTACTTCACTATCCAATGGCGAGATCGATTCGGAAATGAATTGATCGGGCCAATTGCAGATCAGAGTGCTGTCGAGGTAACCATGGTTGGTAAGAAGCACATTTGCCAGACTGACACCAACAATAATACGGACATCGCTGTTTCGATCTTTCCAGTTCCTAGGGAGCCCTACACCGATGGTGTGTACACCTACATGTACGACCCCACTGATGCCGGTTCATACACTGTGTCTATGAAGCTCAGGACCAGAGGTGGCCTGCTCGCCACGTATTACAAGCAGCATGACCTAAAGGATCCTGTGTTAGCTTCTTTAGCCAACTTCCATGATGAAAGGTACCACAATCCGTACTGGTGCGACGGCCTCAATGCTCCTAACTTCTCCGCTACTTGGCGATTTGGTAAAGACTCAACCGCAACTGGTGATAGCAACATGCTCTATGATAACACTGACACTCAGATTACATTCTGTGATAAGACAATCCCTTCCTGTGGTTGCGACTCGACTCTCCTCGACTCCTCCTTGTCTCATGCATGGGGTTTCAAGTCTCCTCTTCCGTATGACGAACCATACTCCGGTAAGTTCCCCAACGACTTTTTCAGCATTAAATGGGCGGGCTACGTGCACGCACCAGGCACTGGGTTGTACACCTTCACTGCCTCATCTGATTACGGTCTCTTCGTTTTGATCAACGGTAAGACTTACATCGATGAAAAACCGATGAAGACTGAGTCTTTATCGTTCACTGTTAGTCTTCAGAAGGATGTTCCTAATGATATAACCATCATCTACTACCACAACATTGACCACGCCTTCGTATCGGTCCAATGGTCTGGTCCTGGAATCGATGGTATCCAGGTATTGTCCGGCGACTCTTTGTCATATTCGAGGCACATCATCAACTCTCCAATCACAGTAGAGGTCTACCCGGGCGCTGTTGATAATATCACGTCTTCTGCTGTCGGATCTAAATACACTCCGAATGGTTTAACAGAGTGCACCACTTTACATGAGTGCTCCTTTGTCATCCAGGCTCGAGACTCCAACGGCAATAATATTTACAACGATGGCCATGTTAATTGGAACATTTCTATTCGAGGCGTGGATGATTGGGCCGGTTTTAACGGCGGCACCCACAGCAGAATCAACGAGCTTAACTACACTAGAGTGCGTACAATTGACTACGCTATTGAGCCTTTGGGCTGGAGGCGTGTTGGGCCTGCTAATATCACTTTTTACGACAAATTCTTATACATAATCCACGATGCTAACAATGCAGTCGAGCGCGGAGATACTATCAAGGTCGGCCAGGAGACTATGTTGGTGACTGAGGATGTTGAGCTTTTGACTGTCTACGGCTCGAGTAGATACTCGCGAGTTCCTTTGGCGAGACCTTATCTCGGAGATACTATCCAAAACTTCGACCTTTACAGGTTGACGAATGACAACTATCGATGCGGCAATTGCTCTACTGGTAAATATCTTGTGCGGTACTTCCCCACTGTTCGTGGATATTACCATATTAATGTCGCCACTCGTTCTGTTGATGAGGTTCAGTTCGTAGAGATCATCTCTACTTCGAAGTCTCTTGCGGGATCATTCACTTTGACTCTCTTCACTGACATCATGTACAACCAGCCTATTACTCTCACTACTGCTGCCATCCCATTAGCACCTATTGGTGGCCTTCTAGAGACCACCATTGAATCTGCGATAAAGGATCTTATCAATGTTAATCGCTTGAACGGCGTGAACGTTAACTTCGTGCAATGCAATATTACTGTTTGCAGATTCAAGGTTACATTCATTGACATGAACTACGACGTCCCCATGCTTAAAGTTGACTCTACCAATGTCATCGGAAACAATGTGGTCGTGCAGGTCACAGAGCTTGTGAAAGGCCAATCTGCATCAGACATCATCGGATCCCCTTTCACGCTCAGAGTTCAGCCGGATGTTACTAGTGCTGCATATACGACCCCCCACGGACGAGGACTGATCTACGGAGAGACTGGAGTTGAATCTTCATTCATAATCCAGGCCAAGGATGCATTTGGCAACAACCGTCTGCACAACCAGGCCCGAGACATTTACCGATTGCACGCGTTTATCCCCTCTCAGACTTTCACGCCTAAAGGCATCAAGAGAGCGGGAGAGACGCTCGCGACAGAAAATGTTGCTTTAGAGGGTTCCGTTGAGTACATTAGCTCTGATAATGTAGGGTGGAAGGACTCGGTCGGCGACGACTGCGATGCATACCAGAAACTTCCAGATGCTCGCGAGGGCAAGTGCGTGACTGGGTCTCTTTGCGGTTTCGGCGCGGCGGATAATAACCTGTACATTGGCCCACTGAGTCAAGGGTTGTCTGCAGACCAGGCTTGTTGCTATGGCCGAGGTTCTTGCGGCGGAGCCTACCTTGTCAAGTACACGCCTTATCAGACTGGAGATTATACCCTTGCTATCATGTTAGCTACTCAGCTAGAAGTGCAGAACATCTCGACATCCTTTACAAGACTAACCGAGAGAAGGGGCTATTTCGTTGTGCAATACGGGGAATGCCCTGTTGCCGCTTATCAGAATCCTGATGATCGTATCGATCCATGCATTCAGAGTAAGAAAATTGCTTGGAATGCAGATGCCGCTGCTGTATATGAGGCACTTAATGACTTGCCAGGCATGGGCACGTTTACCGTCACAGGCAGTCATACCACTGATTTGATGAATTACGCTTGGCAAGTGACCTTCCAACGGGCATGTGACGCATTGGGTCTGAGAATAGTTGATACCAATATGCCCGTGCGGATTGCGACGGTTGCGGAAGGAAAGTGTGAGATGCTCTCTGTTAGCAGTGACAACTCACCCCGCCAGACTGGTATTACTCAAGTCGTCAACAGCCCTCCTGTCTACAGCAGGGTGGTTGACTTCCCGTTCACCGGCTTCCCTTATGTCAACCAGAACTACACCGCTGAGGTCCAGAAAATAAGTTGGGTCTCTTGCCCAGGAGTAACTTGCTCATTCCAGCTCACCTTCAGGGGCGAGACTACGATATCCCTCACGGACACAGCTTCAGGTACTGAGATTGAGCTCGCTTTGAACAACCTCCTGTCAATCGGCACTGTACAGGTTGAAAACAAGCAGGCCTCTTCTTTTGAAATTTTGTTCCGACCTCAAATGGGATGGACCGTTGCTCATTTGGAGAACTACGGTAATTTACCTCCTGTCACTGTCGTTAACACCGATTTGGTTGGTGCTGCTACCCTCACTTTGTTACCGGGCTATGCACCTTTCGTCGCTTCAGTTGAACCCATAAAGATAAATGCCGCTACTACAACTGCCGTACATAGGCCTAGCGACTATGGCTTCAACGGTCTTCAGTCTGGTATCTACCTAGACACCACGTCGTTCACCATTGAGTCTCGCGACAAGTGGTGGAATCGCGTCTCGTACGGCCCTGTCAGCGAGGTGCAGATCATCGAAGTCAGCTCAGCTCCGAGTACTCCTCTTAGTGGATCGTTCGGTATTAGTTACAAGGGATACTCAGTCGTCTTACCGGCTAAGGCTGGGATAGCAGAAATGAAGGCTGCTCTTGAGAGTCTGCCTTCACTTGGCCAAGTTTCCGTCTCCACCAACTCAGTTAAGAATGAAACTGGCCTCACTGCCGCTGTCAAATTGGGTGGTGTTGAAGTAAGTATCGATGTACCTGGCGATCCCGCAACGGATTTTGCAAAGGGCGATTGGATCCGATTATATTCTCCGACCGGCCCTGTATACACTGTCGCTTTAGTAGACTCTGTCAACAAAAAGCTCTTCCTTTCCTCTCCGTACACGGGATACAGTGAGGTATCAGGTATTAAGCTTTATAAGCAAGCACGTGGTGTTCTTGGTGGTGTTCTTGGTGGTGACGGCTCTCAAGGCTTCCAATACATTATCACATTTGACTCCAACCTAGGAGACATCACTAAACTTTTGGTGGATAAGTCCAATTTGGGTGGTGGCGGCGATGTCGTTGTTACTTCTTGCAACTATCTGCAGTACCAGACAATTACTACTTCGTCCAGGAGTCTCGTATCTGGCACTTTCTACGTTCAAATGGGCACTGACAGAACCAAGGACCTGTCATACAACGTGTCAGCTGCCGAGATGGAGACGGAGATTGAGAAGTTTGTAGGCGTTTATGACGTTAAAGTCACTCGAATCGATCGCGAGTCTGTCGAATTCCCCTTGCGAAAAGCCTCTGGCCAACTTATTCCTTCTAATCCATCCTTACCCTTTAATATTTTGGACTGGAAACAGGTGCAATGGATTGTCGAGTTCATATCGTACGAAGACTACCCTACCGCATTATACGCCGAGGGTGAGCTATTGAGGGGTAATGATGTGCAGATCCGTGTAGACAACGACTTCTGCCCTTGCGCATCTACAAGGGGCTTCACAGCATGTTCAGAAAATGGCAAGGTGGGAGAAGTATTCGTTGCCACTTTGAACGGCCAAGCTCAGAGCAAGGCGAATGTTACGTATATCCAGAACGGTCTTTTCGATGTCGTGTATGACGTTCCTAGAGTTGGATCCTACAACTTGACTGTCGCCAAAGCTAACAAAGGCGGTTTAATCGGCGAGTATTATAACAACCGATGGATGTACGATGAGCCCACTATGAAGCGGACTGATCCGATAGTTAATTTTCTGTGGGCCGATCAAGATGCCATAACCGAGACGGGCAAAGACTATATCTCGATCCGATGGACCGGCTTCGTACTACCAGCTTTCTCCGAGGTATATTCTATATCTGTCGCTGTCAATGATGGCTGTAGACTATGGATTGACGATGTTCTACTCATCGACGCGTACGACAATGACGTGGCCGATTCCGAAGTAGCTACCGTTTTCACAGCGTTCATGCCAAAGGCCATGATTGCTAACCAGCTCTACTCCATTAAGATCGAGTACCGAGAGAACACTGGTGCTGCCCAATTTTCTCTAGGCTGGTCATCTGCATCTCAACCTTACGAGATCATCCCGTCTTATCGCCTATTCCCCTCTGCAACTGAGATTTTCGAGTCGCCCTTTGTGATCACCCCTATAGGTCGCAAGCCTACTATTGTCAACAACGTCAGCCTCGCAATCGCCGCTTGGAATGAGATTGATGTTCAGTGGAATGCCCCTAGTGATGATGGCGGATCACCGATTGTCAACTATGTTGTAAATTGGTTTGATGCGTCGACTGTTGAAACTCCTTTGGAGATCCAGACCATCAAAATGGATCGCCATATTGTTGGCGGTTCGTTTGTTATGACTGTAAACGGTATCACATATCCTTACGACATTCCTTTTGATGTTTCTGAGGAGAAGCTTGAGTGGATTATCGAGCGCTTGACTGGAACTGGCGACGTTGCTGTTTCTTATATCGAGACCGCATCTGTCCGCAGCTGGAGAATCACTTTTCAGCAGTACCTCGGAGCCCCCAACGTTGTCACGAGCTCTTACGGATACGGTAACTTGCCCGCGATTGTGCTCAATACTGCGAAACTCGTGACTGATACTGGTTCTGTTTTCACTGTTGTCTGCAACGATGCGGCGCTTACCGCAAGTGGGACGCCTTCGCTTGCATGCATTTCATCGGACAGCGTCGCTGGCTCCGACACATTGGGCAACATGATCAGGTCATCTGGGGTCGGCCTCGATTCAGCTGTGTCTATGGAAGTTGGATCTCAAGGATACTATACCTATAGAATCAAGAACGTCCCTCAAAGTTCTGCTGTTATCGAAGGATTTGGAATCAGGGTCTATGCCATCAACAAGGAGGGCCGCATCTCTATCCCTACTAAGACTGTCTTTATGAAGCCAATGGCCGTACCGGTGCCCCCTAATAACGTTGAAGTTGTTCGCGCCGCCGGCTCGGATAACGCGCTCGTTGTATATTGGTCATTTATCAAATATTTGAGTAACTCAGCCGCGGATGACCGAGCCGCGCCTACAACTGACTTCGTCGTACAGTGGTCGAAAACCGCCGACTTCAAGGTTAGCAGCGAGGCGGTTGTTAAAGCGATTGCAACCGTCTCATCATGGAGATTACCCGATGCAAGCAATAGGAATACTCACTGGTATAATATCACTGGTTTGACTCCCGGCTCTACTTACTATGCAAGGGTCTGTGGCATTAACAAGATGGGTCGTGGGGCATTCGCAACCGCTGCATTCAAACAGTTTTCATCCCAGGCTATTGTTAGTAGGATGAAACCTGACGTTATTCCTTACGGCGCGGTGCTCATCTCTACCATCCCCGCTTCTGACGTCGTCTCTGTATTCGACTCGTCGTCGACTTTGAAACTTTCATTTAACCAGCCGGCCAACACCCACGGTTCTAGCATCACTAACTACGTCGTTGAGTGGTGGGACACCGATGTCGTTCCTCAAATTACGTCTCTCTCTATCTCTGCATCTGCTCCCATCACTGGCTCTTTCAGACTTAGTTACAACAACGATGTAACCGACTGGATTCCTATCGCCGCCACTGCTGATCGAGTGAGAACTGAACTCGAGGCACTATACGATATTCGCGACGTCCAAGTGTTCCGATCTAATGCTCTTGGTAACGGATTCGTATGGACCGTTACTTTCACCAACGATTATCCTTCTGTTTTGAACCGAGCAATCACCATTGACCCTCAAAACTTGTTAAGTACTGCTACCATTTTGTCTGTACCGTCAATTGTTCAGCCAGCAGTACAACCCCACGGATACCAGAAAGCTCTCTTGAACGCCTCTAATGATGTTAAATCCTACTCTTACATCATCAGAAACCTCTATCCTGGCGTCCAATACAAGGTCTATGTCACCGCTTTGAATGAGGAAGGCTTTGGTTATCCTCAGATTTCCGTTCCCGCAAAGCTCGCTCCTCCCGTTCAGAAGCCGGCCGAGCCCACACAGGTCTATCTCACCTCTGAATCAGCATCCACCTTGGCGTTGCACTGGAAACATCCGACCTCGCACGGCGGTGATACTATCACCAAGTACAAGATTGAATGGGATACCTCCGGCAAATTCGATACCAATTCTGGAGCTGCATACGGCTCGTACGAGAAGTCTGCTACCAGCATTGATTCTTGTGTTGATTACCACTGCTCTTACGTCATCAACGGCTTGACCAAGGGCACGGCTTACTATGCCCGAATTTTTGCTTACAACTCGCTGGGCTTCTCCGAAATTGCCGCGCTTCCGACCAGTGAAAAAGAGGCCCCGAAGACCCAGCCCACTGCTCCTGCAAAGGTGCTTTTATCCACTTCAACCGACAATAGCATTGACGTGGCCATCCTCCCTCCTCTGGATAACGGTGGATCCGCTGTCACTCAATACCGCGTTGAATGGGATGTCTTGGGCGCGGAGGCTTGGGATATTGACGCGACTAACCCCTACATCTCTGATGCACGAAAGTCCCTCCTCTACTCTCCCTATGCTGTCCAGAGAATACACAGCTCCGCGAGCACTTATTCTCTCGCTGGGTACTTTACCATTGGTTTTGGTGGTTACAACTCTGATCCTGTGCGGGTTGACACAACTGCCGCTGAACTTGCTACGATCCTTGAGCGGATTCCCACCGTCGGCAACGTGCTGGTGACTCGCTCAGAGTCTAATAATCAGCACGGCTACTCATGGACGGTTACTTTCTTGAACAGCGAGTGGTGGATCGGAAATAAGTTTTTCCAAGTCCCCCAAATGACCCTTAATAACGTCATTGGCAACTACGTAGATTTGATTGGCGTAGAGTATAAATATGAGATCTTAGCGTCGGCTGCCGGTTCAACTTTCCAGGGATCCCTTGGGAAGATTCAAGTCGACACGCTTGTTGAGGCTATGGCTGGATATGAGCAGCAGTCTATCCGCATCGAGGCTGGTACCGGAATGCTCAATGGAACCTTCTCTCTTTCATGGAATGGATTCTCTACTAACACTATGTTGGTGTCTGCTTCTTCTAATGAAATCGAGGCTGCCATTAAGGTTTTGCCTCGTATGGGCAATGTCATAGTTAAGCGCAAGAACCATTTGTACCAAGGCTCTGGTTTTACCATCGTCATTATATTTGTAGAACAACTCGGCAACGTTGAACAAATGCAAGCCGATGTTAGCAACTTGTACAGCAGCGACGCACAGTCCAACGTTCTTGTGTATTACAACGAGCTTGTAACTGGCATCCAGCCAGTAATGCAGAGCAGATACTATGGTTCTCAGATAGTTGCTGTCAACGCCAGTGCAGAGAAGTCTGTTTTCAAATTCGCCATTCCTGAACTCACACAAGGCTTGAACTATCACGTTCGGGTTTCGGCATGGAATGGGGTCGGTGCAGCCTACGGAGCCTTCTTCGGCAGTACCCCCGCTATAATCCAACCGTCTGGCCGTCCGGCTGCCGTCAACAGCCTTACTGTAGTGCCTATCGACAATTCTACTCTACGCTTATCCTGGGATAGCCCCACTAATATCGCTGGTTCTGAGCTCAAAGCATACTCTGTTGACTTCGACTTTGCCCCAGAGAAGAAAGAGGTGCAATCCATCGTCATTTCGTCTTCTTCAAATACTATCAGTGGAACTTTTTGTCTTTCATTTGATGGAGCATCTACTTCCCCTATACCTTACGATGCCACTAACGTGAGATTGGAGGCCGCTCTTGAGTCCCTCGGCAGTATTGGTGATGTATCTGTCTCTACAACTCGTGATCCTATCAAAAATATCATCTCTTGGCTAGTTACCTTTGTTGATAACGTTGGCGATGTGCCTCAAATGGCTATCAGTTGCAACAACTTGGTCGGTTCCGGCGCCACGATTAAGGTGGAGCCCATTTCTAGTGGCTCTACCCCATCTTTCGCCAGTGGATCTATCGGTATCAACCAGAAGCCTTTGGGATCTATCAATGTTCCTAAGTCAAAGACTATCCAGACGATCACTGTTAATGCATCTTCTGTTGACCTCAATGGCAAGTTCTACATCGTCAATTCTGGTGAAGTTTCGTTGCCCATCGACGTCTACTCGACTGCTGCTCAAGTTAAATATATCCTAGAGAGCATGTTGACCATCGATAATGTAGACGTTACACTCGTGAACCACGCACTCCGTACTGATGATCGCATTCAAAACTATGGTCGATCGTGGATTGTAACCTTCCAGGAGTCTCACTCTCAGAGTCTGTTGGTGTCGACTGCTGCTATTGGCTCCGGCAACGGCACTTCTGCGGCTGGAGGCCAAGTTATCGGTACATCAACCATGGTTTTCGTCGAGAGAACTTCGACGGAGAAGGTTCCGAATTCCGTCGATATTCCCAATCTGTCATCTTCCAAGTCTTATGTCTCTCGAGTAAGAGCATCGAATGGATACTTTTGGAGCGACTATGTTTCTTCCTCAGTTTCTGTCGCGCCCAAACAGATGCCTCCTCAGAAGCCCCTCAATGTGTACATGCACGCAGTCTCTGACAGTCAGATCCTCGTATGGTGGGACGTCCCTGCTAACAATGGAGGCGCCGCAATCACCGGCTACTCCGTTGGCTGGGATGCTGCCCCGAGCGTCAGTTTCGGAGTTGCTACCCAGTCCGCCTTTGTTACCAATGGCAACAGTTACGTTATCACACTGTCTGGACCTTTAAATGCTGCTGGCTATTCTGTTAGAGTTTCTGCCTACAATTCAAATGGGTTCAGTCCTTTCGTCCTAGCCCAAGTCAAGATTGACTATTACGAAGTGCAAGTTATCAAGGTGACTGTCGACTCCGCTTGGGACCTAAAATTCGACGACGGAACTCGCATCACTCCTGTATCCACACCAGTTCCTGCGCGCGCCACGGCCGCTGATGTACAGGATAGACTACAGGCTATGAACTCAATCAGGACTGTTTTGGTTACCAGAATCGATCAGTCTAACATCGCCGGTGATGAATATGACAACACCATTACTACTCCGGCCGGTGTCAACTTCTGGTACCGTGTAACCTTCATTGACGCTGGATTCAATGACAATAAAGTTGTGTTATCCTCTTCTACTGGCACAGGTGTAACATTCGAGACTCTGCGAGATGGAGCATCGTCTAGCTCAAACTTCCTCGTTGTTGGCGCGTTTGCCGTTCCATCTGCACCGAGAAATGTCGTCGTGACTGCTGTGTCAAAGACAGAGCTCGGCGTTAGATGGGATGCTCCTTTGTTCAACGGTGGTTTACTTATTTCTAAGTTCTTGGTGGAATGGGACGTCGGTCCTTATTTAGCTAACACCAGACAGACCGCATACGCTCAAGTTGTCTTGATTGGAGCTGTTCATGGCAACTTATCTATTGCTCAATACTCTTATCAAATTCCTGGCCTCCTGCAGGTTCCTTATTTCGTTAGAGTATCTGCTTTCGGCTATTCTGTATCGTCTTCTGTTGGATATAGTAAGGCCACTGCGGCTTGGCCAATCAATCAGACCATCTGCAACACCATGCCTACACACTGCAGCATCGTCCCTACTGACCAGGTCCCCTACTTGACTATTCTACCGCAAGTAGGATTGTCTGGCCAACAGGTCGCCAACAGGTTGGAGGTCACTTGGAAACAACCCAGGCTTGATCAGTACGGTTTTTCAACCGACACTGCTTCTCAGTCGATTGCTATGGCTAAATCCTACAGAATCCAATATTCTACAAGAGCTGATATGACAAACTCATCTTACCACGACGTGAGGATGATACAAGGCGACAACACGCCTTTAACCTGTTTGCCTGCTACACCTTGTACCTTCACCCTAGGCACTGAGGTCCAAAATATCACAATTGTGAGTTCGGAAGGGAAAGAGTTGACTGCTGGTACTTGGTCGATTCTCTATGCTGGTGACCAGACGCAGGTTACGTACGTACTTGTTACGATGGGCAGCAATGTCATCAGAGTGTACGATACGGGTGTTACTATGGTTCTTGGTGATTATATCCGCATTTTGAACACTGTTTACCAGATAGCTCAGGTTCGGTCCGATGGAGCTCTGGTTTTAAATAAGAACTTTGACGGAGGTTTCTCTGATATCGTGAAGGCTTATTACATTTCGAAGACTCTACTCGGCGCTGGAGGCTTGAGCTACCAGGCCACGTCCACTCAGGTTAAAGACTACATCCACGACCAGTTTGTAAACTCGTTGTATCCTCTATACGCCACGACTGTTACAGTTAACCGAGTTACTCAGACTGTTGGTTCTACCATCATAGGTTACTCATGGCTCGTGACTTTTCAGGGTGAGATGTTTATGGGTAAGGTTGATCCTTTGGTTGTTATCTCTTCTCTTGACGCAACGATGGTTCACTCTAGTACAGCTGTCTTCCAGACTGCGTCGTCAACAAATACCAATAATGTCGCTATCACTGTGGATACATTGACTGAGTCTACTTCGATTGCCCCCGGCGACGCTATTTTTGTCAATGTACTCGCCATTAACGACGTCGGTATCGCGACTTCATGGAACCAGCGTGCCGTCTGCGGCTCCTCATGCGGCACAACACTTGGTTCTATTGTTCCTCGATCTCGTCCCGGCTTACCTGTCAATGTTCAGGTATGGGCAATACCAGAATCGGTCGGCACCTCTTTGAATGTCACATGGTCGGAAGGAATCTCATATGGAAGTGACATTACCAAGTACGAGATCGAATATGTTCACTTCGCTTACCCCTCTGGCATTGTTCCCACTACATACCAGTTGCTCAAGACCGTTTCCCGCGCTGATTTTGCCAATGTGTTAATCGGCAACAAGAGATATTCTACCACTGTGCCCGTGGTGAAAAACGAGCTTCACATCCTCAGGATCCGCGCTTACAACGATTTGGGCGCTAGTGGTCCAGCTTGGTTCCAATTCGTTGGCGCTCGTGATACGAATGCCATCACTAAAGTCGAGGATTACAGATCTGGCGCCCAACGAGCGACTCCTACTTGCTACGAGGCACTTGACGAGTGTTCTGAAAATCACGACGATCAGATCTTGTCTAGAGGCTTACCTGGCTTGCCAGTCCTCACTGTGCCACTCACGCCTACTGTCGACGTCAAAAGACCTTTCACTAAGGACTCTGCTACTGTCTACTTCTACAGTCCTGTCGTGAACGGGGACAACATTGATAAGTGGCGCGTTGAATGGAGCACTGATAGCACTTTCCCGAACAACGACTTGATCACCAAGAGATTCGTTCAGATTCCAGATTCGGGGGCTCCTTTGCAAGGGCCGGCCACCCCCAACACCCAGGGCAACTACGTCATCACCGGCCTTACCATGGGCGTCACCTACTATATCCGTGTTAACGCTCATCACACTGGTGGGTACGGCCTTCCTTCCAATACGTTTACTTTCAAGCCCCACCAGCAGCCTGACGGACCTTATAGTCCCTCAGTCGCTTCCTCTTACGACTCAAAAGACCTTGTTTCATTCGCTCGATCGTTGAATGTTTCTTGGTCTTATCCTAAGATATTCGGGCCTGATTTGGTCGGAGACGGAGGCGACCCGATTACTGGATACGTTGTTGAGTGGAGTAGAAATACTTTCAGTCTTTATACTGGCACCGTGCAAGAAATTTCCATCACCTGCGCAACCGTTGACCCTCTTAACAGATTCGTTTTATCTTTGACAACCGCCAACGCTCAGAACATGCCCCACGACGGCGAGTTCTACCATGCTGGCGAACACTTTATAACCGGAACCTATAATTCCGCTGATATCATGGCTACTCATTCTGGTAGTGATCTGAAGACCATACTTGAGAACATGCCAAATATCGGAGAGGTAGTTGTCACCAAGTCTGTTGTTAATAATGTCTACACTTGGACAGTTACCTTCATGGAGGCTATGGACGTCCCTCAGTTGCAGCTCGTCAGTTCGTCTTTCATGTGCTCTGGGGTTGCCACTAACCCAACCTTTCCACGCTATGCTCAAGCAGTTATCCCTGCTAACTCTGAATATGGTTGGATGTACAGCCCCGCGACGACATCTGATGCAGCGACATCATTCGTTATCAACAACCTTATCCCCGGCAAGACTTACTATACTCGAGTGTCGGCGACTAACGATCTAGGTTACGGCAAGAGACGTCTCTCCGCTCCTCCTCAGATCACCGTCCCGATCACTCAACCAACCTTACCTACTCAGCATGAGATCGATTACGGTGCCCCTAAGCTCTTCGTTGCTACTGAGGCGTCTCTACTCGTCAAGATTGGCACCCCTAATTTTGATGGTGGTTCGACGGTCACTCACTTTAACATTGAATGGGATCCGTCGACGGAGTTCAACTCTGGCGCATCAAAGAAGGCCTTGGGTCATTACGAAGTTCCCGCGTACTCTGTTTTGTGCTCTGGGTGCGTCTCTCGGATTGACTTTGCGTACAATACAAAGAACCCTACTGTTACCATCACCTATGCCGCTGCAAGCAATAGTGCGGCCGATGACATCATTCGCCAGCTGCAGACTGGGGCCCGCGTTGCTGTTGTCACTGCTGATGACATGATTCCCTACACTTTCGTCGTTTCAGAGTCCGCTGCTGGTCGTACCACCTTCAAAGTTCGAGATGTCGGCCTCAGGCAGACTATCTACAACGGCGCCGGTTCTAATTTGTACTTACTAGGTGCTCAATATGAGATCCCCAATTTGACTCCTGGTGTCGAATATTTCGTCAGGGTGTCTGCCGAGAACTCAATCGGAGTATGCGATACTAATGCTAAGTTCATCAGTAGTTGCGGAAGCTTCGTTCTCACATCACCTTCGAGTCTCATTCCGATGCGAATGGCTGCTTCTGTGTCCACGTTAGATGCCAAGGTTATCGATAACAGTCAGGTTCTATTGTCCTGGTCTGCACCCACCTCTGTTGGCAAGATCAATTCTTACAGAGTCGACGTGTTCAACCGTAATGATAAGGCGTCTCAACTCTCCTGGTCGTTCTTTGGTGACACGGAAGTTCAGAAATTGTCTACCGAATTTACCAACGTTGTTGGTGGATCGTTTACTCTCGCTTATGACTCGTTCACGGTTGCTCTCCCTGGAAAGATCAGCGGATATTTGAACTTCTACTCTTTCAACACTACGGATGATTTGACGCCTTTCCTGGAGCCTGGTGACAAGATTTACGTCGCTGGATACTTTTACACCGTTGCCGCCCTCAAGTTCAAGTATCACTGGCAAGTGTTTGTCACTACCAAGATCTTGTCCAGTACTCCTAATGTTGACATCTCAGGTGCTACTATGTACGTTCGTCCCAAGACCCATCCTATCCCCTTCGACGTAACTCCTCGAAAGTTGCAAACAATGATATCTAATCAGCCTGGTTTCGGAGACGTCAAAGTTGACCGCAATGTCGCGGGTAACGGATACACTTGGACCATCGAGTTCTTGTCCAACGTTGGCAATCAGCCCACCCTTGTCGTGAATAACCTCCAACTCCTTGGTACTATTCCGGTTGTTCAGGTCTCTACTTACCGAGAAGGCGTTGCGCCTAAGAGCTACCAGTCTTATGTCGTTCCTGCTTCGTCCAACCAGATGACTTTTACCGCTAAGAATTTGGCTACTGGTACTGCGTACTACTTCCGTGTCTTGTCGACGAACGCATTAGGACTCGACTCCGGACTGTCGAGCGTGCAATCAGCGATCCCTGCCACTGTACCATCCGTGCCCTCTGTTTTGGCCGTCAAACCCGCCTCGAAAACTGCAGTCGCAGTATCATTTACGGAGGATGCTGATGCGAGGGGCAGTGCTGTTACCTCATATATACTCAACCTCAATGGAAAGAACACCACTCTCCCGGTTACCAACAGGATTCAGAGAGTTGTTGTCGATGCTCACACGATTCCCTTCACTAATCCTACTGGATCGCCCTACGCAGGTTCGTTCTTCACTCTGTCCGTCAACAACTTTTACGGCAAGTACTTCACCTACGCTGGAGATGTCGATGGCCGTGCACTGCGTATCGAAGTCGCACACGGTGCTACAAAGATCGTCAAATCAACTAAGGACACATCGAGGTCCACCCTCAAGTTGAATACTTATGTTACCCCCGGTGAATTTATTCAGGTTTTCGGCCAGGAATTCAGAGTTTGTTTGAACCAAGACGTTACCTTCACGAATTCTTACGGTCTCTACGGCAACACCGAGATTCCTCTCTGCAAAGTGTCAGACCCTTGGAAACAAGCCGTGTTTGACGGTGGATACAATTTGCACATCTTGTTTGACATTCCTATCTACAAGCTCGACACGTCTGTTGGCGCCGTCTTGGATGCTCGTCTCGGCGCTGCCTCTATTGACATAACTAACTTCGATGGTAGTAACAACAGGTATGCTAACCGGCTTAATTTGGGTGATTGGATCATGGTAGGGCATCCAACTGATGGCGAGGTGTTCCGTGTTAACAACAACAATACTCACCTCGTCGGACTTGCTTCTCCCTATGCGGATGTTAAGTCCCCGGCATCATTATCTATCAAAGCGTTGAAACACGCGACGTATGAAGTTCAGACTTTAACTCTGACTACACCTGCTCTGTCTCTCCAGGCCGGTGATATGCTCGCGGGATTCCGCCTTCAGTTCTCAGGCTACAATACATATGTAACTCAGGCTGGCGGGAACTACGGCTGTCTTAAGCTCGATTCTTCTGCCGAGGAAGTTAGAGCCGAGTTAAAGCTCCTCCTTGCTATTGACGATGTGATTGTATCGAAGTCCTCCACAACTTCCTCTGTTACTTGGACTGTTACTTTCAACGGCGACCTCGTCCGTGGAAACGTGCCACAGATGACTATCATTGATGTGGAGTCTAATGGCTGCACTAACGTTGCCAGTCTCACCCTTGATGCCCCTGCATGGTCAACAATCAGGACTTCTGTCCTTCCTGTCTACCGTCTGCAGACCACTTACAGGCTTAACTACGATGCAACTGCTGATGAGGTTAAAGATGCTCTCGAGTCGCTTAGTCTCGTCTCTAGAGTCGACGTCAAGAAGACAGTCGAGTATAACGGCAGGGCGTGGCAGATCACTTTCCGTGGATTTGATGATGCATCCTCCACCGGAATGGCCCCCCTCTTGATTAACAACCTGAACATTTCTTCTGTTGTTACCCCTGTAGCTAAGGTATTTTCGATTAATGAGCTCAATGTTGATGTCGCTGACAGCAGCGCTAACGCTTTCTCCGTCTCAGCAGTCAACGCCAAGGGCGCGGGTCAATTCCTCTACTCAACTCCGGCCTCAGTAACTGTATCCGATCAGGTTCCATCCGTTGTTCAGAATTTGCGCGCTATTGTCAGAGCAGATGGCATCTTGAATCTTCAATTCAACGAGCCCTTGTCTACTGGTGGAGCCTCAATATCTCATTACCGTGTTCAATTCGACCAGTCCGGCACGTTCAATTCAGGCCTTAAAGGCGCTCCCTTTGGCGAGGTTGTAGTCAACTCAAACGATAGGAACAACCGCGATGATGTCCAGCTCGTTACCGCCGTTGCTCCAATTGGTAAAATGCCACGCGGAACGTTTGTTCTCTCATTCCTTGGACAAAAGACCAGTGAATTGGAGTACAATATCTCTGCATCTGATATGGAAATCGCTTTAGAAAAGCTCTCTACCGTCAAGGACGTGTCTGTTCGTAGGGATATCTTTTGCTCTCAGGAGAGCGGCCGGGTTGATACTTCGTCTGGAACTAAGTTATTATGTAGCCTCGACAGGGGCTATGTTTGGATGGTTACTTTCCATCAAGTCATTGAGAATGGTGTTCAGACTGAAGTTGCCAAGGATAACTACGAGGTTAACTTCGATCACCGCCTTGATGTCTCTAGTAACTATTTGTTCGCCTGCGATAGCAACCAACATACTGACCCTTACTTGGGCACTTGCACGTTCGACGGCACTAACAAAGCTACAGCTTACGTTGATAGTATGCAGGAAGAACAGGAAGTCACTCTTTGCAAGGCAGGTGCAACTACAACTTTGACCTTTCTGGGACAGACGAAGACGATCAGCACTGCGAATGATTTGGTCGGACTACTGCCCTCAGCTAGCGACCTTGAGAAGAGCAAGGCGCATTTGGAGAACATCATCGGCTCCATCACCGGAGTCGGTCGAGTTACAGTCACTCTTGGAAACACCGGCGACAATGCTCTAGCCGCTGGTAATGCTTGCACTGGTGCGACTGATTCTTTCCACTTCACCGTAACATTTCGCTCATTTATGGGTGATGTCCCTTTGCTCTCGTTTGATCAGAACGGCATTGTAACCGAAGTATCTAATAAGAAGGGACAGTCGCAGTTCGCTGACGGCTTCTCTGACTACTCTGTTGACATTAAGCGCAAACTCCTTTTCGCAAACGGCCGCCCTATGTACGTTCGCGTCGCTGCAGTCAACAGTGTTGGCGACTCTGACTTTGTTGCGCCCTTCCAATACCCCATTGTTTTCTACAATGCTGTGCCGGATCGTGTTCGCAGAGTCCGAGCTAGTCGCGTCTTGGACAAGGCTGATAGTCTGCTGGTAGAATGGGACTTCCCTTGGAACATGACCACTAATGTTGTATCGTTTAACATTGAGTACGACACCACAGCTTCCTTCTCTAGCACTTGCCTCACATGGCCTTGCGACGCATCCAATACATTCCCCATCGGACGTATTCCGGTAACCAATCCATCTCCTAATGTTGATCTACTCTCATACACCCTTACCAACCTCGTCCCTGGCGAGAGATACTTCATCAGAGTTAGAGCTTGTGTTGACTACGCCGCCAACGGTGTGGACATCCTATGCTCTCCATTCTCTCACATTGGTTTCCCTGCTACCCCCACGTGGACCGCTCCTGGTGATGTGCCAGCTGTTGTTGCATCTGCTAACATCACTTTCATTGACAGTACCACTATGGCAGTTGCTTGGGAGTCCCCAGTTGTGCGATCCGAGGGTGCAATGGGGTTTCCTATCTCTTCGTATACCATCGATGTCTTTACTCCTAGAATGGAAGTTCAGGAAGTGACCGTGTCCGATTTAAGCGGTGTGTTCCCCGGTCAGTTGCAGCTTACTCTTGGTGGTTTTAGCACCCGCTGCTTTGCCCCAAACGCATCCGAATTAGAAGTTGAGGCCAAGCTCGAGGAACTCCCAGGAATTGACAGTATATCTGTCAAATATGAATCTGTCAAAAGCTCATCCACCAAGAGGGTCTACACCATAACTTACGACGGTTTCAAGAACTCCAACGGCGACGTTGCACAGCTCGCTTATGCTCTCTGCTTATATCCTACAGTGGCTGTTGACAAGAGAGTTTCTGTCGCAATCAGAACTGTATCTCAGGGCTCGGCCCACAATATCCCCGAGGTTTACATGATCCAGACGACTCCCAACTTACCTGTTCCATCGACCCGCACAGCGCCCCTCAATCACTATGGAAATTACGAAATTCGCTATGGCTTTAAGGGCGACACCAATAAGCTCTTGTTCAAGGACGATCTTAGTGCTCCTATCACCGTTACTATCATTCCTGGTGCTAGAACCGCAGTTGCATCTGCCTCCGTTGCTCACATGTTAGCTCCTGGTGTTATCTTTAGAGTTGATGATCAGGATTTAACCGTCTCTGCTATTGATGCTATTGCTGGTACCACCATTACCTTTTACCCTTATAAGACAAATGGTGCAACCAATGGTTACGTGTACGTCTCCGAAACACTCTTGGGCACTGCTACTACTACCGGAACTTCATTTTCTGCTGGTTCTGTAGTAGATATCATCGGGGCTAACTTGGACGGAGCCGTCACAGCTGGCGCTGACAGCTATGTGCAGTTCCAATGCGCGAATGAGAATGAGGGTATCGTTAAGGACATAATTAATGATCTAGTCGTATCTTGGACTTCTACTGAGCTCGCCGTTAATGGCAATACTCACACTTTGACTTGCGCTGCCAACAATGCTGGAAATAAGGTTATGGCCGTGTATCGTCAGCACTCAAAGATCGTTCGATACGATGCCACTCAGGAAGAAGTCAAGAAAGCCGTCACTGAAATGGCAGCTGTGGGATCCGTGGAGGTTTCTCGGTTTGGTCCCGATTCTAAAATGGGTTTCACTTGGTCTGTCACTTTCACTTCTGCTAAGGGCACTACCATGACTTGCACTGGTCTCCCTCGAAATGAGTGCTTGCAGACCTCCGGAGGTTCTCCTTTGGTTGTCACGATAAGCGCAGGAACTGGTACTGCAGCATCTCTTAATGGCGATTACTTTGCTAATGGAATGAGAAATGGGCGCCCTATGTACTTCCAGAAGAATGGCCCTTACGCGATTTCTTTCGTAGGAACATCAGCTCAAACTGGGAACTGGGATGTTCACGTTGCTACTAATGCTATTACTGGCATGGGAGTACTAACTGCTGGTCAAACTCGATTTAACGCTATTGGTTTGACCGGAGCGTCTGTCGGTACTATTACCGACGGTGGTGCTAACCCTATTTTTGATGGCGGGGTATTTCAGCAGGTCAGCAAGGTAGGCTCTGCTGCTACTACTACTGCGGCCACTACTGTGTCCAATCTTGCTGCATCAAAGACCATCAGCTCGAAGTTACAGGAGATTCAATCGATTACCTGCACCACTACCGATGGTCTTCAGTTGGGCGGCTTTAAGATTGATTTCAATGATACTTTGACCCCCGTCTACATCAGAGCTGACGAAACCGCCACGGATATGATCACTAAGTTGGAGTCTCTCTCTTCCACCGGACATGTCGATGTTTCTCGCGAGACTCTTACCGACACCGCCAAGAAGTTCATAGGTTACAAGTGGATGGTCACATTCCTCACTCTTGAGGGCGACTTGCCCTTGATGAAGAAGACAACTGTGTTCTCCGATGCCGCTGTCCTCACGGGAACCAGTCCCTCGGTCACCATCAAGGAAGAGATAAAGGGAGTCCCTCTCGAATATGTCGTATACTTTGACGGCCTCAATGCCGGCCAAGAATACACCGTTCAAGTCTACGCCACGAATGCAGTAGGCATTGGTCACTCTACGCTGGAGCTCCAGAACCAAGGAATGGGCGTATTGCCTCTCTCCTTTGCCCTTGTTGGTGAGCCATCCGCACCTGTCCTAAACAGTGTTACTTCTAATTCTGACAGCTCTTTGTTGGTCGATTATTCGTTCCCCTTCAATGGCGGCAATGAGATTGACAGATACGTCGTCGAGTACACAACCAACGTCAGCAGTAATGGTCTTCTCAAGGTACTTTCCGTCGTCCGCTTCAAGCTCAAGATAGACAACAACAACAACAACTTCGATACCAATGGATACTTTAGAATCTCTTTCCACGCTGGTACTACTACCCTTTTGCCGTGGGCTGCGTCCGCACTCCAGGTCCAAGCGGCGCTCAATGCCCTTCCTTCGATCCAAGATTGTATAGTTTCCCGCACCGACCTTGCTTGCCATCTGGCAACTTGCCTCGGCTACGAATACACGGTTAAATTGAGAGATGAAATCGGGCCCCTCCATATTGGTAACTTCTCCTTAGACATCAGTGGATTGAGCTCTGACTCCTTGATCGACCCCTTCCAATTTGACTACGAACTCCGTGCACAGAATCTCGCTGTAGAGCCCTCCGATATGTCAACTCAGTTTATCTACAAGGACTGCTCTAAGCTAGGCATTGGTAAGACCTCGGAGCACCAAGTAGTCACGATCACTTCCAACTCCCCGGACTACCTCCTAAATCAGCCTGGTTCCTTCCGCCTCTACTTGGGCGATGAGAAATCGTTCTGTATGCCTTTCAGCGTCACCGCCGACGAATTGAGAACTAATATTGAAAGGTTTAACGGCGTATATGTCGCTCACGTGGAGGAGAACCGCCGATCTAGCTCCAGCCTTGAGCACTCGAGAGATTTTCACATTTTCTTGGAGGGTGTCTACTCTGATCTTTCATGGCCTATCTTGAGAGCCGACCCTAGAGACTGGGGTGCCAACACTCACGACAGCAATAATGCATACAGCTACCCGTGCACTCCTTACACTGATATGGGAAGCAACTTCGTTGCCGACATCTCTGTTGTCACTAGGAACGACAATGTTGCTTGTGCTGACGGTACTCCTGATATTCAGGTGCTCGTGTTAACTACCAAAGGAGTTAGATCAGACCTCGGTGGTTTCTTTAACCTCTATATGTTTGGTAGAATGTCAGTATCTTTGGATGTATCCGCTTCTGGAGACGCTGTTGCTAGTGCTTTGACTGCCATCACAGGCTACTCTGGAATCAACGTTGTGAAATTCTTGCACGATGATTTCCCGCACCAAGGCTACGCCTGGGCCATCACCTTCCCTGCTCAATACGGCAACGTCGAGCAGATACAGGTCGATGATAAATTTGTCTCTGGTGTAAACATCGCTGCTGATGTCTACGACATGGTCAATATCACTACCACCGGCAGGTACGATATCAGTGGTCACTTTAGCATAATCGTGGGATCTCAGATCTCAATTCCTTTGTCTTACCAAGCTACCGATGCCACCGTCTTGAACGCCCTTCATAACTTGACCAATGTTGGCAAAGTTGCCATGATTGGGCGCAAGGAATTCGAGGATTTTGATCCAGTTCCTTTCGATGGTATTTTCTCCATCCAGAATGCTTTAACGAACGTTATTAAATTGCCTTATAACTTGACTTCGATTGTTTCTGTTGGCGACTCTGTTTCCTTTAACTTGGGTGGTCCCAAAGTTACCACTTTTATCAGAAGCATAATAGTTACGAGTGGACCTATTACCTCTACTGTCACATTGAAAGACTCATACACCAACAACGGAGCTGCCACTGTGAACTTTAAGTTCGGCACTATTAGAAAATCTAAGATTGCGCTACCTGGCCGTCTTTCATTCAGTCCCTTGTTTTCCGTGAAGACTTTTGTTACTAGCGCTGATTATGCCCAGACCTCCATCATCGTATCCACAATCGAAAACGCCATAGTTCCCGGCACGTACACTGTGAAGGGTGTTTCTATTACTGTCGGCGTAGTCAACCTTTGCTCTTCGTTCGGAGCTTCGGTGTGCTCGAGAATGTACACAGTCGATAACTCGTACAAGTGTGGTTCTCAAGTCGAGTATTGCGCGTCTGTTACAGCGGTTAATGGCAAGTATTTGTCGGTTTTGAACTTTTACCCCGCTGCTGGTGATATTTCCGCGTCCATTTCGCAGACTTGGTTATCTGATCTAACTAATCCTATCAGCGAGAACTTGGTTGCTGCCGGCGATAGCCTCTGGGTAGGTGACTACCAGTTTACTATCAACGCAGTGACGGCGAATTCCGTCGCCCTGGCCAGAGCACCTTTCGATGCTTACAGTCCATCTGCACTGAATGCAGTAACTGCATTCAGATCCGGACTCGGCGTCGAACGCGCAATCATCTTCAAGTCTAGCACTGCCAATGTCAGATCTGTCCGAGTTTTCTTAGAGTCCGACTGGCGCGGTACTGATGTAGCCGTTCGTATCAACAGAGCCGATGGAATCAAGCCTGGATCATTCGTTATTGGAGGTCCTTCCGAAGTTCAGACCGTTACTTTCAGATCAACCACCGCAATCAATACTGCGAACCAGAATTCTGTGACATTCAACCTCTACTTTGGCAACATTCCTGGTAACAACTGGGTTACTAAACAGAACAAGATTGCTACCTTATCATACGGCGCATCAGCTGAGTTCTGGGAGACTGAATTGCAGAAACTTCTTAATATTGATAGAGTGCAGGTTGTTCGGAACGGCGATGGCGCTTCTCCTCTTTGGTCGTATGGCTACGTATACACTATTTACTTCTGGGGACAGTACGGTTCTTTCGGTATCCCTCAGTTGTATTCTGATAATCCTTTCACTGGCATTAGTATCTTCCATGATACCGTGCGCGATGTCGAGTACTTGTCTGACTACTCAGCTCGCTATGTCGCGTTGGAGCATGGAAGGGATTATGCAGTTCGCATTCGCGCCATTAATAGCAAGGGTGTGTCAAGCCCATCAAACGTTATCGTTGGTCACACCGATGTAGTTGGCGGTCTGCCTGGAGCCCCTCAATCTTTAGTTGTTGGTCAATATAAAGACAGCAACAGTGTGTCGGTCTCATACAAGGCACCGCTCTCTGACAACGGCCTTGAGGTAACACAGTACTTAATCGAATATGACACGACTGCTGAGTTTAACACCCAGAGTTCATCGTACGGATCCGTCACGAAGACAATCGTCCCAGAAGTCCAATTAATAACCAGCTACTACCGTGCTGGTGATAACGTAAAGACTAGAGGCGGAACTTTCAAATTGACTTTTGGCGGCAGAACGACTGCTGGTCTTAGATTTGATATCTCCGACTACGATTTGCAGGTCGCTATGAACATGTTGGTTGGCACTAGGAATGTCGCTGATGCTCCTATTGTAGTTTCGAGAGCTGCTTGGAGCTACGGATACAAGTGGCAGGTTACTTTTAAGTCTGTCCGCGGTAATGTCGGCCTTCTCTTGGTAGACGATTCGATGTTGACTGGAGACGATGCTAGAATGCGCGTTGAGGAGGTGGTCGCTGGCTCTTCTGATATTGTTCCTGGAGAGTTCACATACGAGGTTCAAACAGTTAGAGTGCAAGCGTTATCTCAGGCCTCTGGTACATTCAAGCTTCAAATGGAAGGCTTTGAGACCCCTGCTATCAACTATGATGAGAATGCTGATACGTTCAAACAGAAACTGGAGATGCTTACTACCATTTTCACGGTAAATGTTGTTCGTGAGGAACTCGATAGCACTCTTAAGTTGTACGCGTGGACAATCACTTTTACGCACCAACGCTACGAGGCCGTTCAGGGCGCTGGCAACTTGCCTCCTTTGATCGTCTCCGTCAAGTCTTTGAGCCCTGCTTCTTCCGCGAAGGTAGAGGTCTTTGAAATGATTGATGGTACTCATCCTCTTAATATTAACATCGGTGGGTTGGTTTCGGGATCCACACTTAACACTCGTGTTACTGCGTATAACAGACGTGGTTTATCTCTCTCAGCGGCGACTGCTTCGGTCCTTGTCACTGGCCAGCCAGACAAGGTGTCTGCTGTTTCTTCTCGTATCTCATCTGGCACTTCGCTGGAAGTTAGTTGGGACACTGCAAACAACCCGACGACAGACTCCTACTCTGTTGAAGTCTTCACCGCTGATCCTACCCAGGAAGTTCAAGTTGTCACTACGTCATCTTCTGCCTCATTGGCTGAGATCCAGAGAGTTACAGTATCATCTGATACTAATAACATGGCTGGCTACTTTAAGCTGCAGTATATGGGTCAGATGACCGAGAATATCCGCTGGGATGCCAACTCTGAAGGCGCTAACTCTGTCGCTATGGCTTTGGCTCGCCTATCAACTATGGGCACTGTCTCAGTTTCCAGAATGCCCTCTCGCATCGCAGTAAAAGGACTTACCGTTGATAGTACTAATACTGCAAACACGTTTGTAGATATCACCACCGGGTCTACCAAAACCTTTATCCAGGCTGGATTAGCCATTGGCGACAAGGTTTGGATCTCAGACGCGATGTTTACGATCAGCGCAGTAACTAACAACCAAGTTACTTTCGGCACTACTCTAAACACCTTCATCTCTGCTAACTTTGCCGGAGTCACGATGTACAAAGAGTCTTACGGATACTCGTGGGACGTCACCTTCTTGAATCAAGTTGGCGATCTACCTGCTCTGCAAGCATTCACGTCTGACAATTGGGCTGGTACCAATCCTATCGTAAAAGTCGACACGATCAGGAACGGAGTCGCTCCTCTCTCTGGTTCGTTCCGCGTCGGGTTCAAGGGCCAGTCCACTCGTCCTCTAGCCGCTGATATTTCTGCCGTTGATATGGAGGCTGCCCTCGAGCAGCTAAATGAGATTGGCGACGTCACTGTTACTAAATTCAGAAATGCCTTTGGCTCTGATTTCAGAGTTACCTTTATGTCGGAGCTTGGCAGACAAGTTATGATGACTGTCAATGATGCAGGCCTGGCTGGACCTTTCGCGAAGGCTTCTGTTTCTAGAGCCTTATCTGGATCCCTCCCCGCTGGATACAAAGCAGTTAATGTGTTCGGCAAGGATATAACGAAGGTTAACATCACTGGTTTGATCCTAGGAGTAGCGTACCAGGTAAGAGTACGCGCGCACAACGAATTCGGCTACTCTGGTTCAACCACCGCTCTGCCGACCTATTTGGCTCCCAAGACCCCGTCATCTGCGCCTTTCAATGTCACTCTCTTGCCGCTATCACCCTATCAGGTTAAGTTGGTTTGGCAGACTCCCCAGAGCTTTGGCGGCTCTCCTGTTTCTCAGTACAAGGTCGAGTGGGATCTCACTTCTGATTTCAAAAATGTCGCTAGCTCTGGCAACTCTAGAGTTTTCATGGTTGATAGTTCCAACAGTGGGCCTTCCTACTGCTTCAATATTGACCTCCCTTCCTCGTCAAACAAGTTACCTAGATTCGCTCGTGTTTCCGCCTACAATGGATTCGCCTGGTCCGACATGGCTTACCCCACCCCTCGATCTGCATTCGGCGATATCTTGGCACCTGGAGCTCCACTCTCGGTTGTTGCCGCCTCGACAGATTCAGTCGGCATTGTCGTTACCTGGAAGCCTCCCGACACGCTCGAGTGCATGTATGGCGGCGATGGTGGATCACCGGTCTTGCAATACGTGATCGAATGGGACACTAGAGACGACTTTGGGTCGCCCGCGTCTAAGGTCACAGTTATCAACACGAACCATCTTGAGTACGTTATAGGTGGAAGAGATATTCTAACCGGTGAGATGAGCACTGACCTCCTAGCAAACACACCCTACTTTGTCCGCGTAACTGCATTCAACTCCAAGGGCTCTGGCTTGCCTGGCTATTCTGCTAACTTACCCGTTAAGACCGGCGACAGATCTCCGCTCGCTCCTTCGGGACTTATTGCATCGACGATCTCCGAGAATGCAATCAACCTGGGATGGTCGACTCCTCAAAGAGATGGTGGCGCCACCTTAGAGAAGTACAGAATCGAGTACTCAACTGACAGCAACTTTACAAGCTATGAAGTAATTGATTCTCCACTCATAAATGCTGTTCAGGCGTTCGGTGTTGAGAGCAATGTTATAGTAGAGGCCCAGGCAATCCGTGTGTTCTCCGAGGTCACTAACGAAAGACAGGTAATCCGCTCTGTCGTTAGCGGAATCGACGAAATTCAAACCTTCACCACCACATGCGATGACGTAATCAACGAGGTTCAGAGGGTAACTACGCAGGCAGGTGATATCAACGAGATCCAAGTGGTCGAGATTGTCGGTACTGATGTTGATGAGGTTCAGTTGATACAGACTGCTATATTTGACGCGACGGCTGCCGAAGAGCAAGAGTTCTACGTTAGGGCACCAAAGGTCAACAGTAAGCAAATAATCGGTTTGATCATCGATAATGTTGATACTAGTACTTGTACAGTTGGTCTTGGTCGTTGCGATGCTGTCAACAGTAGAATTGGCGGTATTATTCGCTTACGATTTGATCCTAATCTCTGCGGCACCTCGTCGGCTAATCAGGACTCGAACTGGTGCACTCGATTTTTGAGGGAGATGTCAATTACTGGATTTGATTGCACTTCCAATACTTGCATATCCTCTGATATCACAGTTGATAAGGGTACTCCGTTAAACACCATCGATAACATTAAGGCTGGTCTCTGTGATATCAAGGGCTCGGGTGCTACTACCTTCATGAAAGATACAGCTATCCCCTCTAACTGCGCCACCCTAACTGATATCTCCGAAACCCTAGTTCAGTCGTCCACCACTGGTTCCTACCTATACGGCTTTGAAATCGAGTTCACTGGCATGCAATTTGCGGGTAAGATTCCTCCTTTGACGATCTCCTACACGACTGTTTCTCTGGATTGGGCCAACGTCGGTTTCGAAGTAGCGCGGCCAGACATATCCTTGACGTCAAAGACCGTAGGAGGTGTCACCAAGCGTGTCGGTACTCTCAGTACGACGGGCGTTGCTGAAATCTCCGTTGCTGGCAATCAGCCTGATGGAAATGTTCAGCTTACCTACTATTGCGAAAAGCGTACTCAAGTTACTACTGTTGATGTGCTGACAACTACTACTGTGCAAATTACATTAGGATTAACTGCTCATTTGGCCTTGTACCAGTGGATCAGAATCGAGAACTCGTACCACCAGATCACTTCAATTCTTGCGGGAACCGATGGTAATAACTATAACAACAAGGCTATAATTAGCCCAGCATTCAACAGGGTCGCGGCTGGTTTGACCAACTCCGAGTACGGCGTATTCTACTCCGATCCTTACGCTGTCGATGGTGTCTCCGCTACTTGCCGGGCTGCAGCAGCGTACACAACGACGACGATCTCCCCGTTCGATAATGAAAACGATATTAGAACCAAGATTCGATCCCTTGCTGCCATTAGTCAGGTATCAGATTCCATCGCCGTAACTAGATCGCATTTCGCCCGCACTGATTCTTTTATCGGGTACAAGTGGACCGTTACATTCGTTCGACAGAACGGCAATGTTCCCAAGATGCTTTGTGTTACCACCGCTTTGACTCAGACTGGCGCTAATGCCGCCGCTACATGCGAAACCACCGAATTGAAGGATGGTGCGCTCTTGGCAGGAACTTTCGACCTAGGGATGGCTTACCCTCACGTTTTCGAGGACAGCTTGGTCCCTACCCAAGACTACTTCACTGCGGACCCCATACCCTGGAACATCGACAAGACTAGTTTGCAGAGCGTTCTCTCCGCTTTAGGAGGTAGTACTCCTTACTTCGGCACTGTTAACGTTCAACGAGTTCCTTATGTCCCGTCGAATCACATGAGATGGAGTGGAGGGTACTTATGGACGGTAAGATTCATCGGAAGGAACGGCGATCTTCCTCCCATCGCGGTCAGAACCAGCTTGACGCCCTCTACAACCGGTGTCGGGACTACTCCCGTGTACGTCGCTTCTCTCGCGATCGGTACTCAGACCGGTCCTCGGCTTACCGACGACCCAAATACTGCCGTGGATGGCAATCAGATCAGTGGTTCCTACGGCCTCAACTTTGTTGATAGCACTGGGAGATCGTTTACATCTGCAGATAACTTTTTCCCCGTCTTAAGTTCCACTGGCAAAGCTCTTTCCGCTGCTGAGTTCCAAGCAAAGCTTGTTATTTACTTTGGATCTACTGTCACTGCTGTAACGAGATCAACAAGTCCCAACGCGGTTATGGGCTACAGATACTCAATTGAATTCACAGGCGAGAATGTTGGAGGTAACGTAGGTAACTTCCAGCCTGTTATAACTAATTTGGCAGTATCTGCTACTGCCAACAGTCTGCTACTACAAGTCGGCCAGCTCTGCGCGGATCCTTATGTGTGCAATGTTGGCCAGTACGTTGTTATGAAGAATGTTGCTGTCTCAGAGTCCACGATCGGTGCACAGCTACAGGGCGCATTCCAACTTCGATTCAACGGATACACTACCGGCAACATCGACTATGACGCCTCCGCGGAGACCGTCCAGCAGCTCTTGAACGATTTAGTTTCGATCTCTCCTTCTCGAGTTACCGTTACCAGGTCACCCCCGATGCGCATTCCTTCAACTCAAGTGTTTGGCTTTGTTTGGTCTATTACTTTCACGTCCAACACGTGGAAGGATCCTACAAGTGACCACAGCAGTTACACGGCTGGCAACTGGATGGGACCACCAACCACTTGGTCTGATACATGGCCCACCACGGGCATGTCCAAGGCGTGGGGCAAGAACGTAGGCGATATGCCACCGATTGAATGCATTAGTGGAGCGTTATTTGTCACCAACGGCGGATTGCCGCAAAATGGATGCCTTGTAGAGGAGGTCGTCACAGGTACATTCCCGCTATCAGGCTACTTCAGATTGTCTCTTGATACTTCTGGTCATCCAGTGATCAACGTGCAACGAAGAGAGAACACCGGCAATATCGCCCACAATGCGGTGGCGACTGCCTCTGATTCTAATGGAGACGGCACATCAGTCGAGGAAATTTTGGAAGCGTTGTACAACGTCGGAGACATTTCTGTCTCTAGGTCAGTTGTTAACACGAAGAACGGCGGATATACATGGACTGTCACTTTCTTGAGAGACGATTCAAACACTGGTATAGGACAATTTTCAGACTGTGAGCAACGGGACGACGCTTACAATTTGTGTAATTCTCCCGGGAATGTCCCTGCGTTATTCTTCGATCCTAGTTCTAATGTGCAGCCAACTAACCCTCTTAGCGGCAATTGCCAGAGTGGATCGGGTGCGGATGCTTATGCTTGCCCCTACACCACTATCATCACCGATGATGTTAACTCTCCTCTTGAGCCTCCCGGGTCCAAGGAAATCCATCGCATTTACACGCACAATGCTAAATACGATGCTGGATTTGGGCTTTTGAAGTTTAGCATTACTTTCAGCGACGGCGTTAATACTGAAGCAACTGCATGCATGTCTGTTACTTCATCTGCTAATGCTGTCAAGAGTGCTATCCACTCATTAAATTTCTTCCTTGTTGGCGGCATCTATTCAAGGGGAGTGCGTGTTACTGAGAAAACGGACACAGTGAACGCCAAGAACGGAAAGGTTTACACCATTTACTACTTTAATGAAGGTAATATTCCCGATATCACTTTAACTCAATGCACTACCCCCGCTTGGAATGGCATTGTTTGGTCTGCTACCCCAGAGGTAGTTAGGGATGGCGCTCGTCATGGCTTGACGAAGGCGAACTCCGGCGTCATCAACGGCGTCGTGACCAGAGGTGACTGGGACGAGTTGTGGGTTTTCGGTGAGACTCGGAGGATCGGTTCTGGTATCAAGTGGAACGCTTTGCCAGAGGCTACTAATGGTCGTTCCCCCGTTTCTATCAAGACACATATCGAGACCACTAGTACTCATAAAGTAAACGTCAAGCGCATTGTCATCGGAAAATATGGTGTTGTTGAGTATGAGATCCGATTCGTTCAGAATGATAACCAATACCCTAGTGGCACGGGTGATGTTAACGATCTTGTTGTAAGTCAACAAGCTGCTACTGATGGTCAAACTTACGTCCCTGTACGTTATGAAGACAAGAAAGGATCTATCGGTATTACCGGTAGTTTCTTGATTGATCTACATGATATTAATGGTCCTCGCAAGGTTGCATTTGATGAGTCAGCTCTCCGATTAAGAAGAAAGCTCGAGGAAATGTTCACTATCGGCAAGGTATATGTTGAGAGAAGCAATTACCCCTCTTCCACCACTGGCGGATGGGGCGCCAACCCTGTTGCTGATGGTACATTTGGCGGTTACGAGTGGAAATTTTACTTCGTCCGAAACACTGGTAACTACAATGGCTGGACTTTCCCCGCTGGCTCTGGCAATGTCGATCCGCTGTCCGTTACTTTCAGGCCGGGAGTGGATATTTTTGGTACTAATATTAAGGTACAGTCCGTGTCGATTACCGAGGGCTCTGTCCCCATCGATGGTCAATTTACGTTGACCTACAATGGATCCACAACTGCACCCTTGACTTTCAACCAACAGCCACTCGAGGCCGAGGCCTTGATCGAGTCTTTGAAGAATATTGGTGACGTCGACGTTTCACAAAGGAATCGTGCAATGCAGAAGCTTGTTGGTGTTTGGGCGTCAGTTAACCGGGATTCAATGACTCTCGATATTACATACGATTCTGATAAGCCTAACGCTGATGTTCGTCAGATGCTTGCTGACGGCGATCTCATCAGAGTTGGAGGTGTTCCCTCTGTGGACGTTAGCGGTGCGGTCTCGATTGATGGTGCAACTGTTTACAGCATCGCTACCGTTCAATCCGGCAGCCCTGTCATCAAACCTGTCGACAATGTCCCTCTCGCACTGCCTGGTGAGACCTTGCGTCTTGGCGCTGATAACTACACCGTCGTTAGAAACGGCGCTGAAGTTCAGGTGGTTTCTATTACTTGCACAGATGGATCGTCGGCTTGCGGTAAATTCATGTTGGAGTTTAGTTTTTCTGGAACTAATTACTACTCTACTTGTATCAAACGCGACATTAACCAAGATATGACTAGTGCCATTGATTTGCAGGCGTCTTTCTCCTTAATGAACCCGGCTTTTTCCGGCGGTGTTATCGTTACAAGGACTGCTAGTTTCGATTTCAGGTCTTTCGTCTATTCGATTTATTTTGAAGGCCCGTCGGTCTCTGGTGACGTGAATGAACTTGCAATCGATACCAATGGCATAGGATGCTCTGGTGGGTTGGTCCCACTTACATCTGCTACAGTTTTCACTGCTATCCAAGGTGGTAACACTGAGGTGCAGGACGTTAGAGTTAATGTCGATGCAGGGTACGTCGCCGGCGACTTGTTCAAGTTGGGTGGAAACGTAGGGTCGAACGTGGCTCAGGACACACCTATGCTGCAGTTCGGCGCCTCTGCTGCTGAAGTCGAAAATGAGTTTAACAAACTTCCTGCTTTTGCCTACCAAGTTCTTCCTTTTACTGTTGGCTTGGAGAGCATCGTCATAAATGGCGGAGGTAAGACGTTTGTTTCATCTTCGTCCATCTACGGCATCATCCAAGTTGGCGACAAGGTTTCTATTACGGCCACTTCTACTACCTACCAGGCTTACACCGTTACAAGAATCGTCAATGGCTTCCAATTCTTGGTCGCAGAAACAGTTTCGGAGTCCTTACAAGCGAATAATTTTTACACTATAAGAAAGGTCCACGTCGCCCCTGTACGAGTTGCTCGCTACGGAACGGGTAACTCCACTGCGCACGTTGCTGTCGTCACACTCACTGCTGACGTGCCCGTCATTATTGGCGGACTCCCTGATGGATTTTACAAGGTCAGAATTTCGCTTAACGGCGTCACAGAGACTTCATCTTGCATTCGATACCACAGCAGCGCACTAGAGTTCCAGAATGCCATTATGGCATTGAATTTGGACTTCAACGGCGATGGTGCTATTAATGGAGCCGACGATGATTACGCCCATGTGTCGGTTAAGCGATCTGGCGATGGCAGTGCGGCGAGTGGCTACGGCTACACTTACACTATCCGATTCGGCGGCCCCGACTTGTTGAAAGACGGCCAAACCGGAGTAATGGGTGCGTCGAAGCCTACAATCGCAATTTCAAAGGGCTTGGTCGGCGGCTGCAATGACCCATTTAGCACCACCGATGCCACTGTCTCTGTTGAGCATGTAATCCAAGGTGAGGATTCTTATAGCTATAAAGTTTTCTTTGTTGGCCCTCACATCGTATCAGCGCCCGCTCTCACAGCGACTTTATCTAACTCGATCACTCAATACAACGGCATGAGACACGGTGTTCAGGTGAGACAAGATGTTGCCAGCGGCAGCCAGCCGACCTTGAAGATCACTCTCGATCGAGGGCTCGTTAGCGCTCACGTCGGTGGTCTTGTTGCTTATAGAGTACCCCCTTTATTTGCAGTCCAGGACCAAACCGTCGAGGTATACAAGATTACCACCAAGAACACAATTGGAGCTGCTTCTTTGCGCTTCAGACTATCTGTTAACGTTGCCTTGTTTAATTATCGTGACAACAGCACACTTGGTGACCGCTGTGTTGATTGGGACGCCGACGACTTTGATGTCGAAGCAATGCTCAGAGCGTCTCGAGCCGGGCTATGCAACAACCAGGCCGACTGCGTCTCAGTCACTCGATCCGTTGATAGAGTTAACAATCCGAATGGATTCATCTATTCGATCTATTTTGAGAAGGCCAAATTCGGGTATGATTTAGACGATCAGTACATCGTGCTGGACTTTGACGGATGTAGCAATTTTGTAGCAAACCCAAATCCGTCTTTGGCAGATCACCAAGCAATGATTCAAATGAGTAGCGTGCAACATGGATCGATGCAGCGAAGACTTAAGAAGACAAGCATTCCTCTCGCCTCATCCGCTGTCTCCTCTGTCGAGACTTCTTACCGCGGTCTATCTGCTTCGAGACAGCCTGTTTATAAGGTGAATGGTAATACTTGGTTGGTTACGTTTAATTCAAATATCGGCGAACTTCCTCCTTTGGTTACGACTCCTGCGAAGTATCTATCTGCTGGCGCATCAGTGTCGACTGTTGGAGACGTTATCAAGGGTGTCAATCCAAACTCGTTGACCATCAATAACCTACATACTGGAGTCCTTTACAACTCAAGAGTCAAGGCATACACTCGTGGTGCGAACCGCGGTTACAGCGTTGTCTCAAACACTGCATCGGCAACTCCTTCTGGCTCTCCGGGCTCACTCACGAACTTCATTGTGGGCGAGGTGCAAGCAGTGAATGAGGTTCAAACTATTACCGTTGGCGCCACTCATATTAGAGAAGTCCAGACCGTCACTACCAGAGCCACAAGATACGCCGAAGTGCAAGAAATTATCATGACTGCTCCTGAAGGTAATGATGTGAAGCAACAAAACTTCACGGTCCGTTTCCCTGACGTTCACATTATCCAGGTTAAGGCTGACGATGTCAGTAAGCTCGCCAACGGCAAGTTTAAGCTATCTTACAGTTACTACGACAACACCAATACATTAGTGGTACAACCTACTAGCTGCCTCGATGTTAACGCTGATGCCTCCGTCATCGAGTCCGCGTTGAACGGTCTTACTGGTGTGGGAGCCAATCAAATCAAGGTCACCAGGTCCGGATATGGTGGATACTCTGACTTCTTTGGATACGTCTACGAGGTGTCGTTCTCAGGCAACATGGTGGCTGGTGACAACGTCTTGTTGACATTGACTTACGGTGACGATGTTGGTGGCTGCTTAAATAGTCTTCCGCCTGGATTGACCTACAGTGTCAACAAGAAAGCCAACAATATTGCAGTTGGCTTGGATACTCCAATTCAGAGACTCGAGTTGGCTGCTCAACAGAGCATTGATCAGGGCCAATTCACCATCACCTATTCAGGACAGACCACGGCTTGCATCCCATGGAACGCTACCGCGGCTGAACTGAAGGCATCTCTCGATTTGTTGACTAACATCGACACAGTATTGGTTGAGAGATTCGGAAACGGAGACTTCACTTCCAACAATGGCTATGTGTGGAGCGTTTATTTCGTCGGTAACCAGTTCATGCGAACTGTGATTGGCAACCCTAGTGCCAACCTTCCAAGCCTCCGTGTCAACGTTTTCAATTCTGATCCTAGCGCTTGTGACAGGTACGCCTATTTCGTCAACGGCGTTAAGACCAATTTCAACATTGCTGGCACGAAGACTTTCACTATAGGTCAGAACGTCGTCAGGCCAGGCGGACTCGGTACTGTCAGCCCTGACTTGTCCATGGGGCTATGGACCGATCGCACCGATCCTAAACTGCTCCTGCGAGAGTTTTCTTTCCTCCCCAAGGCGATCAAGATCACAGATGCGTTTAGGTCGTTGTCTGATGACCGCACAGGATTTCAGTGGACCATCGTTTTCGACGAGTCAATGGGCGATGTTCCCTCCCTCACCTGCGGTATGGACAATTCTTTATCCGCACTCTCAGCCTCATGTAACCAGTATACTTTGATCCAAGGCAATGTTATCGATGGCTACTTCATTATCGGTACAAGCAAGCTCCTCCCCAAGGATGTCTCAGCTGCTGCGATGGAGGCAGAGCTCGAGCTGTTGACTGGTATGGGCGATGTGAGCGTGACAAGGTCTGGCCCCGACTTCCAAGGAGGGTACGTTTGGACCATCACTTGGGTAACTGCTCTTGGTGACAGACCCGATTTAACGTTCTCAAGCTCTTTAACTGGGTCTGGCGCTGCGGTCGTTGGAAACACCATCGCGAATGGCAACTATCTCTCTGGTACTTACACCCTTGATTATAACGGTAAAGTGTCTGCCCCTATTTTGTGGAGCGCTTCGTCATCTGACTTGCAGGCTGCTTTGGCTCCTCTCGTAGGTGCGACAACCGTCTCTCAGACGCCTCTGAGCTCTGAGGGCGGCTCGACTTATACCGTTACTTTTACTGGAATCGATGGCGATGTTACTCTACTGAAGCCATTCTTCCAGAAAACGTTGAAGGGTGTCGGCGCCGCCGTCAAGGTCATGGACAAGGTCAAAGGTTCGCTTGCATCCGGATCTAACTTGAAGATTTCCTTCGAGAGTCCTATCCACTGCTCTTCGTCTCAGGTTATGAACGGCGTTTGCGGCAGCCCTACCGACTCTACCCTGGTCGAAGTCGGCAATAACCGCGGCGCTTATTCTCGTACATTCCCCGTACCATCTGTATATGATGTTCAGAAATTAAGAATCGCCGCTCCGTCTATGTACATTTCCAACCGCTTGGATACGGCGGACGCCTCGGGCTCCTTCCGGTTGTCTTACAACGGCAGTGTCACGGAGCCTATTTCGTCACACGCCAGTGCTTTGGATATCCGCGACTCTCTAGAAAGTCTCCCTGATATTGACACTGTATGGGTTACTAGAAACTACGCCTCTGATGTCATGGATGGTACCATCAGTATCTCCATTGGTCAAACCAGTATTTTATGCACATCTGCCGGTTCGGACTCTTGCAAGTTCAGCACTCTCGCGGTCGGTGAACTTGTCCGAGTTGGCGGGCAGTGGTTCAAGGTCGCACAGTCATATGCAGGCTCGTTCACCACGCTCCCTCTTGCCTCGGCGGATGACGCGTCAATATTAACCACGTACTCTGGGGCCAACCTAGTCGACGCGCCCTTTTACAGATGGGCTCGTGGGTACGAGTGGGCGATCACTTTTGTTGCCACTCCTTCTGCCGCCCCTGTTTTACCGTTGATGAGCCCTAAACACGCTCTCAACCCTGTGGATGCATCGGTCTCAATCCGCCCTGCCGACTGCGAGAGCTGCCTCTACGTCCCCGATTTGGTCGTGTGGCGAGAATATTTCTTCCGAGCCAGATCTCATAACATGAATGGCTACTCTCCTTACGTCTTAAACAAGGGCACACCTAAAGAGATTCCTAATGCTCCTAATGGCGTATCGGCCAACAGTATCTCCGGCAACACTATTGACATATTCTTCAGCCCACCAAGCGGCGAAGCGATTGGAATTTTCGAGTACGTTATTCAATACGATATCGATCAGGATCTTACCAACTTGCTCAATGTAGCAGTCGGCTCAAGGACATGCGGAACCGGTAACTGGGGCGAGTGCAGGGTCACTGGAACTCCTTTGACTTTGACTCCTCCTTATGTATACCGCCTAATTGGCCTCACTCCTACTCGCGAGTATTTCATCAGAGTGTCCGCGAAGAATACGATCTCTCTAATCTCTGCTGCGTCCTTCACGAGATGGAGTACTGTAATCAGTCGTGTGGCAGTTAACCAACCTCCATCCGCACCGGCCTCAGTTACTACCCTCGCTTCAGGACCGAATCACATCCAGGTGCTTATCTCGCCTCCTCGCGAGAATGGCGGTCTCTCTATCTCTGATTACATCATTGAGTGGTCGACTTCTGCTAAATTTGACACCAATGTCCAGTCGGTTACCGTTTCCTCTGCAAGAGACAACAACGACAAGTTCATGGCTTTGAAGACCAATGATGCAACTGTCACAACTAAGCTCTACAACATCGACCAACTCACATCACGCACTCCATACTTCGTCCGTGTGGCGGCGAAGAACTCGATTGCGGTGGGACCTTACGCAAATGCCCCTAGCAGCGCTATTCCCGATGGTAAACCTGGTTCTCCCGCCTCCGTCTCGCTTGCCTTGCCGCAAACTAGCGCTACAACCATCACTTCTGCCACTGTCGCATGGACCCCGCCTGTATCATCTACTAGTCCAGTGTCGCAGTACTTGGTTGAATGGTGGGAGGATGCGAAGGTTTCTGAAGTCCAAGTTATCACCTACAGATCAAACACTTACCCTGCTTTCTCTACCAATGGATTTAGAGTCGTATACAGCTCTTCTTCCTCTGTTAAAGAGCAGTCTGTGGTCCTAACGGACTCTACTTCCGATTTTAACATGCGATCAGAGCTCCTCAATCTAGGCTCTGGCACTGGCAACTACGTTGTAGGCGATGTCAGAGTCACGAAGCAGACTATCCCTGGAAGAGGTTATACTTGGTCTATCACGTTCATGTCAGACCAGAACTCTGGAGACATTCCACAGCTCCAAGTTGCCCTAGCTGGTGCTCAAACAGGGGAAGAGGTGTTTGTAAACACTGTCACCAATGGCCAACGATCGCAAGGCTTTAGCGAAGTCCAACAGGTCTCTATATACGCTCGAAACCCTAATATCCTTCTTGCTGATGCTCGAATCGGATATCAGACCCTTGAGGGGACATTCAAACTTCAATTTGGAACTAGTCAGGTTTCTTCTAACATCAGAGCCGAGGCTACAGCAGACGAGTTGAAGCGAGCGATAGAGGCTTTCCCTACTGTCAGGACTGTGAGTGTCACGAGGAACCGCGCGACCCCTGTCATTAACGGCTTGCAATATGTTGGATTCGACTGGCTTATCACCTTTATCGGCGTCGTAAATGACAAGGCGGATATGCCCGCTATCCAACTCTTCCCCAGCATGCTCTCTTACAACGGAACGGTGACTGCTTCGATCTTCACTGCAGTATATGACGGCGATAATAAGGTCGCTGTTGCGCCACTCACATCGTCTGCCGCAGCTGGTTATAAGATTGCGGATACTTATCCTGGAGAGAAGCCATTTGGATACAACTATAAATGGGTTGATGCTGGTGTCAATTCCTTCGTTATTGACAGCTTGGTACCTGGAAAATCGTACTATGCGTCTGTCGCAGCTGTAAACACCTTCGGCACCGGCCCCGCTCGTGCGGCCGCTCCTTCTTCTATCTTGCCTCCGAAGCAGATTCCCCAGCAGCCCCGAAACTTCCAGATAACACCTACATCAAGCTCTCAGACTACTTTCGATGCATCCTATGCCGCACCTCTATCTGACGGAGGGGCGCCGGTACTTTACTACCGTGTCGAATTCGACACGTCTGATGACTTTAAAAATCCTATTGCCGAGACCGTCTACTGCCCCGCATCAAGCAAGCATACCGTCTACTCCATCACTACCCAGAGCAACGTCGGCCTAGGAATCACTGCAACTGTTACCCACGGGGCCACTTCCTTCACCACTTCTGCCAGCGTTGCTTGGACAGTTGGTGATAAGATTCAGTTTCCTAATATCCAACTAAATGCTAATGATATTTACACTGTTTCCGCTTTCGTTGGAACCACCGTTACTCTCGGCACTGCAGTCCAATTGTCTTTGACCAACCGTGCAGCACCAGTAGCTGGCGTTTTCATAATTAAGAAGAATCCTATTGTCAGTGGAGGCTTCACTCTGCGTCTTACCAAGAGCGGACGTCTCTTCCAGACCGAGACTATCCCCTATAACGCCCCTGCTACTTTGCAGGATGAGGTGGGAGTTGTCAAGCCTGTAGTAGGAGTCACTGCTACCGTGACACACGCCCAGACTTTTTTCACTGCGTCTGTTGATTCTACTTTCAAGATCTTCCCAGGAGATCGCATCAAGTTTCCCGATATCCAGGACAACGATAACGATGTCTACAGAGTCGTAAGTGTAACAGGCGCCACGGTATCCTTCGGTGCCACTACCGTCCAACTGAAGCCTCAATATCGGGGACCTGCTCAAGCTAACAAAGTGATCGGCCGCTACTATGGTGGAAGATCCGCTTCTACTTGCACTCTTGATGCCCTCCTTTGTCCGACTGTTGGGGATAGAGGTTCCATGCAAGGAAAATTTGAATCCATTCCTGATGCGCTTCAGTTGGGCGTTAAAGTCGACAGGGACGAGGCAGACAGCAACAATGGCTTCACTTGGCGAGTTACCTTTTTGGATCCTTCGCCCGCTGGCAATGATAACTTTTTCGTTGATGTCGGGGCAGTCACTGTCTTGAGGGCCGACGGTGTTGCTGCAAGTGTCTTTGTCACAAAACTGATGGACGGAATCGTATACGGAGACTGCACTAACCCTAAGACTATCCCGAGCAGCAGAGCGCTAGCTACCGGCCAACTGTACTACTCGAGAATATTCGCCGCAAACGAGATCGGCATTGGCTTGTCTTTGAACGGCAACAGGCAGAAGCCTCAGGGCGTTCCAGGACTCGTTACCTCAGTAACCCTCGCATCTGATCCGCATACTAGCACAGGTTTAGTAGTCATGTTCAGTCCGCCAGCAGTCGATGGCGGCGACTCTGTGTCGCTGTACAGAATCGAGTACTCTACCTCGGTCGATTTCGTTCCATCTCTTACCTCGTCCACTGACTTCACAACTATCCAGGGCGGATTTCCTTACCAGAAAACCATCAGTGGACTGCTAAACGGAGTGGACTACTTTGTCAGAGTGAGCGCGAAGAACTCGCGAGGCTATGGTATCCCAACCATCTCCGCACCGAGCTCGATGCACCCATGTCGGACCCCTGACGGTCCTTCTGGCGTTATGCTATATGCCACTGCGGACTCGATGCTGACCGTTTCTTTCGCCCCTCCATTAAGTAATGGGGGCGATCCCGTTATTCGCTACCGAATTGAGTGGGACACACAACCAAACTTCCAAGGAACCATTCCTTCTCCTAACAAGGGATTTTTTGACGTTTCAGCGTTGCTGCATAACTCGTACACGATTACTGGGTTAACTAAGGAGCAGGTGTACCATGTCCGCGTTTACGCCGAGAACAAGGTTGGACGAGGAGTCCCCACCATGGCGACTCCCGGCTTCGCAAATCCAGCTTTCACTATCGCTGGCAAGCCTCACACAGTGCTAGCAGTTACCGGCGATATAGTGGGATCAGTCGATGTGTCATGGCAGTACCCTCGGGTCCCATGGCACGGCGTGCCTTGCTCAGGAAAGATCGCATCACCGAACGACTGTCCGATCCCTTCTGGGGGCATCCTAGCGTCATCAACCGGCGGGCTTCCAATCACTGAATATGAGGTGTCTTATAGTGAGAACCTCGATTTCACTGGATTTGGCGGTAATTTCGTCACGGCTGACAATCGATTTACTGTGACAGGCTTAACCCCGGGCCGCCTCTACTATATCAGAGTCCTTGCTAGAAATAGCCAAGGATCTGGTAAGTATTGCGGTCACACTGATAGGAACTGCTTGGTGTTGACGAACCCCGTGTCTGCTATAGCTAAAGCTATTGTGGCGTAAATTTTGAGAGGGTTTGATTGACATCTCGCTAGAAATATTTTTGTGAAAACAACAAAAACAACAAAACCAACAACAACTAAAAAGACTCCTTATCGCAGGAGGACAATTCAGATGTTAATATTATAATTGCCCAAAACTCATGATGTACCCAAAAAAAAGTGGTGTACAATCGAC
>Ga0138276_1239876_pt1 | contig 16872 bp, 27 predicted proteins | sample M_130710_M_mt_FD_106921 | JGI IMG/M metagenome (GOLD analysis project Ga0138276, IMG submission 106921) | Freshwater microbial communities from Lake Montjoie, Canada - M_130710_M_mt (Metagenome Metatranscriptome) | ecosystem: Environmental > Aquatic > Freshwater > Lake | place: Canada: Quebec...
CTTGAGATCGTCGATGCACTCGCGCTGGTGTTGGCTGAGCCGACCACCCTGCGCCTTGAGCTCGATACAGACAACTCGACCAAGATGCATTACGGTCAGATCTGGATGCCCGCGCCGGATCGTCGGCTTTTGATCGGTCCGGCTGACCAGCACATAAGCACCGCGGCGCCGGAGGTCGATGCACACCAGCTCGTTCAGCTTTTTCTCCTCGCCAGCCTGCCAACGCTCCTGCGCTGGTGATGCCAGCGCGACTGCAATGGCCTGCGCCTGTGCGCTCTGGATACTCTCCAGAGCGCACGGCAGGTTGTTTTTTTGCTGATGCTCTCGCACCTGCTCTTCGGTCATTTTCATCGGTCAGAATACGAAGTCGTCGTTTTCGTCTTTCTCCTCGGCATGCTCAATGGGCTCAGGCTTTTTCAGCCCGGTCACTGGATTAGCGACTCGCGGTGCCGTTGATGCTGGTCGTGGGATGACTGGAGTTGGTCCCCTGGCATCCTTAGTCGCGGCGGCGGTCCGCTGTGCCAGCTCCGCATCGTCGTCCTCGCCACAAATGCCGACCATCGCGCTCAGGCCGTAGCGACGAGCGTAGGTGATCGCCGAACCGAGCCCTTGTGGGTCGTCTTTTTGTAGATGGATGTAGCATTTCGATGCGATCCATTCGCCTGACGAGTGAGTGAGAAGAGTTTCAACATAGTAGCCGATCATGTCTTTCTCCGGCATCTGCACGACTGCGATGCCGTTGCTGGTCAGAGCCTTACGGCATGCGTCCCAGCATGATGCGAGGTCAGCGTAGCGAGTCTTGAAATGCGGGTTGACGCTGTCTTTCACTGCGCCGACCAGCACTGCCTGTGCCTTTGCCAACGCAGTGCCGATCTCCTTGATGCTGTCGCTGCGAGTGCTCATTACTGGCCCTCCCACTTGACTGCCGTTTTCGCGTTGCCGAGGATCGGCGTTTGCACTTTGGCTTCCACCTCCTCCTTGGTCGATCTTTGCTTGATCATCCATTCGCCGTAAGGCGAGTTTGGAGTCGGAATCATGATGAGGTCGAGGAACGCTGCATCGGCTCCGCTCTGCCGGGTCATGCGTTTGAGTTTTGTTTGGTCGATTAACTTGAGGTCGATCGATATACTGATGTTCTGGCTCATTTGTTTGTCTTTCTGTTTTTTGTTTTGGTTTCTGTTCTGGAGAAAGTATTGGTAGCTCATCGACGATCAGCGGAGTGGGCTCTGGCAGTCGCAGTGCGCCGACAGTCTTGCACTGCTGATCGTAGTGCGCTTGGAGCTTGGCTCGCAGAGAAAACTCCGCTGACTTCTTCTCCTGCTCGGCCTGCAGTTTAGCCTGGCGCAAGTCTCGGACTGGTGCCGGGCTGAGCTCCGGCACTTTGTGTGGTCCGATCATGCACAGAGCCTCCAGAGTAGCCACAGCAGTCCGAGGATCGCGCTGGTGAGCACGATACGGATCATCGTGCGGATTGCTCTCATTGTCTTATTGGCTCTCGCCACAAGGTCATCGCGGTCGCTCATCGCATTGTGCTCCGAATAATGCTACGGAGGCGTTCGGACTCAAGTCGCTCAGACTCAAGCTGTAAGAGAGCCAGCTCCAGCTCCATTCGGACCTTTGCGGTCTCGCTGACTGGTGTTTCAAGGCGGTGCGGGATGTGGGCTTGGCAGACCATTTTGCCAAGGCGGCGGTTTTCCCGGCGTTGTGCGCGACCGATAGCGAATGCGCCGGTGCAGATAATTGAGCTGACGATAATGTAGGTGATGATCATTTTTATTTGTGGTTAGGTGCCGAGGAATCCTCGGCACCTCAAAACCCACTCCCTTGTGAGGAGTGGGTGAGGATGGAGAGTGGTGGTCTAGAGAGCTGCGGTCCAGTTGCTCGAGATCCAATCGTTGATCTCGTCGCAGACATTGTCGTCAGGACCAGTGGTTTTTGACGAGCCGTCACCATCGCTCCATAGATCAGTCTGGATGCCTGGGAATTGACGATCGATCATCTTGCAGAGTTTTTCAGAGATCTCGTCTGCATCCTCCTGACTGCACTCGCTCCCGTAGTAGCTCGGCTCGTCGCTGATTTTGACAGTATACTCGCTGTAGTCGACATCGACCATTATGTTAAGCTCGAAAGGATCGCCGTTGTCGGTCGTGCCATCGACGTGCCAGCTCGGCCCAAACTCGATCGCAGCTGCGTCCGGGCTGGCGATCAGCGCGGTGATGCTGTAGATGTCCGGTGCCTTGATGATGATGGTTGGGCGGGTGCCATTGCTCACAGATTCGGCGATGGCGTTGTTGATTTTGGTCATGTTGATCATTTTTATTTGCTTTCTAGGTTTTGCCAGGGTGATTCCCGGCACCTCAAAACCCGCTCCCTTGTGAGGAGCGGGTGAGGATGAAGAGTGGTTGGTTAGATGGGGAAAAAGCAGGTGACGTAGATGCGAAATTCAGAGCCTTCGTAGGTGCCGTAGATGTCGTACATGGTCGAGTCGTCAAGGTCGATCCCGGTATAGTCCCAGTCTGCGCCGAGCTCGTGAAGAGCTGTGGAGAGATCGGTGAATGCACCGACGAATGTTGTTCGGACGATTTCGCTGTATTGGACAGACGTACTGATTGCTGAGAGGAGGCTGGTGGATTTCTTTAAGGTGATCATGGTTATTTGCTTTCTTTGTTTGTTTTTTCCTCAGCGGTCATCGCTTTGGTGAGATCAATCTGCACGCACTCTCTGCCCTTGTCCACATTTATTTTTAATTTTTTTCTCTAAACACCCATTTACCTAGGGAAAACGCTCTGAATTATTTTTTAATTCCTGCTTTTTTGCCTGTCTTTTTGGACGAAAAATCGTGGTCGACGTGGATCATATGCAGGATTCTTGCGTGATATTTGCGGTTGCACCTTCTCCCTCGTTTAAACCACTCATGCACAGCACTATAGCTGGTGCCGAGATGCTCAGCTATGCGACTCATAGCACCGCGCTGGATGGTGCCAGTGTCGGCTGTAAGTCGCTCTCTGAGTAGTGCTATGAGCCTTGGTCCCTCGCTTGTTCGTGGTGTGTATGCCATGCCAGACATTCGCCCACTCTCTCTCTCTTGTCGTCCTTTATTTTTTATTCTCTCATCGCTCGAGTGATGATGCAGGCTGCGACCAGCATGCACATGCACCAGACCGTAGCCACTCCGAGAGAGTCTTTTAGAGCGTCAGGCATCATGCCGGTTGAAGCTCGTAACCGTCGACCGATGAGCCTGGGAAAAATGTGTAGCAGAACCGATGCTCCTCCACTCCACCAGTCTTGGGATCAGCGTTGATGCCGAATGCTTTAGCCAGCGCAATCGACGCTTCGCCAAGGTGGCTGCGCGGTCCGAAGTCTCCGACAATGCACTCGATCTCTCGACCAGTCTCGCTGTCATGCACCACAGCCCGACAGCCGAGCACAATGCCAGCGGCCTGCATGCGCCAGTGGTTTGGCAGGACGATGAACAACTCTGTGGCCGAGTCCAAATACCGAGCTGGATCGGTAATTGCCAGTCCCTCGCGCTGATAGCTGGTCGTGCTGATGTAGTAGCCGGGCGCAGGATCGCCAGCGTGCTGGACGACTGGCCTGCCATTGACCGTGACGATGCCCCACCAGTTGCCCTCGTGGCCAGCATTGGCTAAGTAGTCGAGTGGATCGGTGCCGGGAGGTCCGTAAGCTCCTCGACCTGAGCCGTCGTGACCATTAGCACCGTCAGCATCAATGGTCATGCCAGCGAGGAAAGTGTATGAGCCGTCGTAGTTTAGCGGTGGGAGTTGTTCGGTCATTTGTCTTTAGGATTAAGCTGATCAATGACATAGCCAGCGACTCCAGTCGAGCCGCGAGTGAATCCGAGATACCCGAGAACGATTGATCCGATCAGTCCGTACCGGCACAAGGCTAGTTGCGTAAATGCCTGTAGTTGAGCCGCATTGTCGAGTGTGTAAAGCGTTGCAACATCAGACCAATGCACGATCCAGACGACATACAGACCGCCGATGGTCACCCAAAATGTCCGACTCAGAAAGATCGACAGCACGACGACGATCAGTGCCAGCGTCTGACGGATCGCAGTGCGTAGAGTCATAGCAAAAGCCTTGCAAGCCAGTAGCCTGCAGGAATCGCAGCGACTGGCAGTAGGAAGCCGTAGGGCGGTGGCAGGATCGATGTCAGACGCAAGCAGACGATGCACAGAAGCCCGGCACCGAGCCAGCCGAGCAGGTTGCCGCGATGGTCTGCCAGCCTCTGAGCCTTGACTGCGTCAGCCTTTGCGCCGACAGCAATCCTCGTCTGCTCCTCGGTCTGAGCCTGTAGGTTGCGGATGTCTTGATCGACTTTGAGCAGTTGATTCTGACTGTCCATCAGAGCGTTTGTCGCATCGACTAGCTTAGCTTGCATCCTGGCCTCGCTGGCGATGGCTCGGTCAGCCGCTGCCTTTGCTTCTGCGGTCAGTGCTTGCAAATGCTTGACCGTCAGCACGATCTCTTCCTTGCTGATCTTGCTCAGCTCGTCGTCGGTGATCTGAGCGCAGACCGAAGACGCTGACAGACAGATGATTGCCAGCCATCTCATCGCTGAAACTCCAGCCACTTGAGGATTAGAACCGACTTGGCATCGACTCGATCTTGAGCGGTGCGGATCTTCTGGATATCGATGATCGTGCCTTTGCTATCGTCGATTGCTGACCGCACAGCGACGCTGGCTGATGCTGTGCTAGCCTTGGCTTGAGCCACCGAGACGACTGCTGGCGAAGGCTTTGGGCGGTTGTGCTCACAGGCTGTGAGTGTGACCAGAGACAGCAGAAGCAGACTATTTTTTAAGGTCTTCATCGGTCTGTTTAAAGATCACGCCCTCCCATTTGCGAGTCTGCCAGTTGTGATAAATCCTCTGGCAGAGCGAGATGAACATTGCCAGCGACGCGAGACAGCCGAGGATCATTCCAGCCGTTTTTGCTATGCTATCAATCTCCTCGTGCGTCGATGAAATGACCGCCAGCCAACTGCCAGCCATGCCGACTGAGCCACGCCAGAGGTCGCCAAAGATCTCGTTGCGGAGCATTAGACAGGAGTGGTGATCGGTGGCGTTGGGAAGAGCGCGTTAAACTCGGCGGGAGTCGTCACCGTCACTCCGTCGAGCAGGTCAGCGGTCGCCTGTGCCGCCGCGATTTGCGCGTCCAGTGTGCTTTGATCACTCACTCCTCTTCGCAAATATTTTGCCAGCATTTCCACTCCGTAATTCTCTGCGGTGACTGGGTTTGGGTTGCCGTCCACAGTCGCTTGCCAGCCTCCTGAGCGAGCAAAGAGGAGTATCGCGGCGTCTCGCTGTTCCTCGGTGAGGAAGGCGACATTGATGGTGATAGTGGTGGGCATAAATTAAATGATGCAGGGGATGCGGTAAACCTGCCCCGTAGAGTCTGTGATGGTCAGGGTTGCGTTTGTGGTTGCGGCGAGGACACCCGGTGTTAGTCCTGTGGTCGCGGCGTTTCCGAGTTTTAACGCCGACCCTGATCCAATGGTTAATCCTCCAGTACAAGTTGTCACTCCAGTCACCGCAAGAGTTCCACCCATTGCAATTACCTTATTGCTTGTCACAGTCAGAGCAATGTTTCCACCAGAATCCTTTAGTCCTCCACTCGGCGCAAGCGCAATATAAGAGCAGTTCAATTCTGCCTTATAACAATTAATGCTTGCAGGCGCACCGTTAATTCCTCCGTAAAGTGCAGTAGTCCCATCAGCACCAAATGATCCAAAGGTAATCTGTCCCTGCCCGCCTCCTCCATCAAGTCCGTATAGCGTTGGTTGGGATGTTGTTGTGGTAGAGGTAAAAAACGTTACTCGATGCCCGTTGCTCAAGAAAAGCGTAGTCCCTACATAGAGTTTTTTAGCCACTGCCAAACCGCCGCTAATCATGACTGCGCCTGCGGAAGATGATGTTGCGTCGGTTGTAAGCGAGAACGTGTTCGCCTGCGTAAATGTCTGCACCATTTGCAGTCCCGCCAAAGTCGTTGCCCCGGTCGCATTTGGGAGCGTGATTGTCTGCGAGGTCATGGACGAGGATTCAAGGGTGGTAATGATTCCTGTGCCGTTACCACTCGCGCCAAATCGAAGGCGTTTTGAATCGTCATTTCCGTCCTGAATGTTGACATAGCCTGTGCCTTTTGGGCTGAGATGCAGACCAATATTCGTGTCTGCTCCTTGCGCGTAAATGTGGGTAGGTAAGCCAGCTACGCTCGGCTCAACGGCGATATAGTTGACGCTGGAGGCAACAGGCAAAAGTAGTAGCGTCTGGTTTCCTGCGGTCGATTTGAGCGAGGTGGCGATCAGGTCGCCACCCACCGAAACATTCCCGCTAACAGTCGAGGATGTCGGCGTAATTGCCCCCAGCGTGAGCGTAATCGCCGCGCTGGCGGTTGGGTTAGCAACTGTGCCAGAAACTCCGTTAGCGGTCGTCACCGCGACATTGGTCACTGTGCCCGTCCCCGCGCTGTCCACCGCCCAACTGCCGACTCCTGAGCCATTGGTTTTCAGAACGTAATTATTCTGCCCATCGTCCACCGGCATTGTGAAGGTTTTGTTGACTGTAAATGTCTGCCCACTAGCCACAATCAGCGTCCCACTCGCCGCCGTTGGCGTTGTCCCTTCTAGGGTGTAATCTGGCAGAATCGTGCAGGTAATCGCTGGCAAGGTGGCGATCAAATTGACTGTGTCTCTGATCGAAAACGCCGCGTAATTGGTCACTGCCGTGACAGTCAATAACCACGCTCGTAACTCGTCCGAGTCGAGGAGCAGGGTGAAGGTGTAAACTGTTGTGGTGGTTGATCCAGTCTTGACGCCTGTGGTCGTCTGGCAGAGGTAATCGCCTGCGGTGTCATTGATCGGCTTGATCCCACAAATGAACTGCGGAGCGGTCAGTTCGATGACCACTCCAGACCGCACAAATTGAACAGCGAATGCGATGGAGTCTGACTGGCCGAGAACCAGATTAGGTTGCCGGGCGATCCCCCCGGCGGCACTCGTCCAGAGGAGCAGGTCAAGGTCGTAGTAGAGCGGGATGGTGATGGATGCCATTGGTGATTATTGTAGAGGGAGTTGCGGGTTTGGGCAAGCGGGTTAGGTCTCGATCTGGATGCTCGTCATCAGGTATCCGCTGAAAACGGAGTCGTAGTCGTAAAACGCTGTGTGCTGGTAGTTTAGTGCCCACTCCAGCTTTGCGGTCATGTAAATCTGGTCAGTCTCGCAGACTCCAACCATTGCCAGCGCGTTGTTGTAGCCAGAATACTCTCCCTCGGTCAGAGAGAAATTTGTGCCTGCCCATCCTCCGCTTGTGGTCTTGCTATCGCTTCCTGTGTAGGTTCGGGTCTTTGTGATTTGCGTCCCGCCGCCTCCGAATGTCCACGCGGTCATATTGTCGTTTTCCCAACTGGCAATAAATTCCTGCGGTGATCTGCCCGGCTCGCTGGAGTTTTTGCAGAATTGGCTGAACTCTGCTGGAGAGGAGTTTGGGCGAAAAATTGGGCGAATGCGCTCGTTGCCAGTACCAGTACTCACTCCATCCTCAAACGTTTCCCACGGCACAAGGAATTCAACTGTCCTGTGATCGTTGCGAAGAGTCGTAGTCCTCGCCCCTGCGCTCTGGTTTTTGATGTAGAGGTTGAACCTGCACTGCCAGCAACAGCATCCTCTGTTTGCCACCCAAAACTTGTCGTAGTCACTCGGCGCGTCGTGCTTGATCTGGTATGCGGTTGGGTGTTCTCGCGTCCATCCGTAGTCGTTGAATTTCACATTATCCCCATTCCACACCTTCGTGTAAACTGTTCCATCCACGAAATTTGTGACTGTGGAACTTGCATAAAACTCCATCGCAATAGTCATCAGCGTCCACGGCTTTTTGCTGTCTTTCTCCGCTGTGCATCCGAGTAGGCTCATTAGCTGAGAGCGTACAGATGCTCGTCGCCACCGCACAGCTCGTAGGTTTGCGAGCCGCGCACATTTTGCGGATCGACGATACCAACAAACGCCAGCCCATTGGATAGACCAGGGGAGATATTGGCGATCTTGACGTAGAGCGCACCAGTGGTGCTGGTCGGCGGGTTGATGCCACTGGTCACCGCGTAACTCACTCCAGTGATGGATCCTGCGCTGTTCACATCGACCTTGAGGTAGACGACTCGGTCACCTGTTGTGACCGACAGCGTCGGCACGGGGATCGCATCGATGCGCGTCCCGCCGAGCGTCGGCACGCTGGCACCAGCGGTGGCCTCGTTATTTTCGCCGAATGTGCCGTTGTATGCTGAGAATCTGGCGGTGGTGCCGGTGGTCACGTCGAAGATGTTCAGTGGCAACGGACCGCCGACGGTCGCGATCAATGCCTCGGGCTGAATGCTCAGGCAGTAGCCACGAGCGTCGAACGACATGGAGCGAGAGAATAACTTGGTCGAGCCGCCGCTGGTCGTAGCTCGCACCACACTCCCGCTCACGCCCAGACTCTGGTTGTTGCCGACAGCGGTCAGCGGTGGTCTGTCTCGGTGCCAGAGATCGATCCACGGACCGCTGACATAGCCAGCAGAGATCGCGTCACCGCTCCCGCCCCAAGGTCCAGTCGTGCCGTTTGGACCGCTGTAGCTGGACGCGTACCGGCATGTGCCAAGCTCATACTGATACTGGTAGGCACCTGGACCAACTCCCAATGCCATTTCAGGCGCGATGGTCACAAGCACTCCCCGCTTATCGAAGATCGGTGTGCGCTGGTAGTATTGGTAAACGCCTCCACCAGACTGCGATACAAAGGTTCGCGTGCCACTCACCGGAGTGATGGAGTAGTAGCCGTCCACCGCACGCACAAACGGCCCGACAACGCCATAGCACGGCGATTCTGAGACGGTAGCGGTGCGGATGACTCGCTCCCTGTGCCAAGTGTCCAGCGCAGCCGATGCCTGAGAAAAGCCTGTCGGGATATTGCCGTAGTTGGTCGGCACAATGGACGGCGAGTCGGTCACGCCTCCCCACGGACCGTAGGTGCCTCCTCCGCCTGTTGCGGTGGTCACCGACGCGCCGAAGTGACAGGACGCCAGCACATAAGGGTTGCTGTAGTCGCCAGCCACATATTTATCGCCGAGTGCCTCAATGGCTGTTCCGCCACCACCACGCTTGACTCGGATGCCGAGCCCAGCGACTGGCGTGGATTCCTCCACATATCGCACCAAGGCATTCAGCTTTGTCGCGGTGACCTCGTCAGAGAAAGGACGGCCTCCCTCAAAGACTGGCAGTATTTTGTCCTGTGCCATGCTTAGGCTTCGACGGCGCGGACGATAATGTTGGCGGCAGCGGTGTTGGCTTTGGCGTGGATGGTTGCGCCTTGGTTGTAGGCGATCATTAGTCCGCCAGGCGCACCGCTGACGGCGGCGAGTCGGATCTGGTATGTCGTGCCGTTAAAGCCGATATCGACATAGTTCGTCGGGTCAATATTCTGGAGCATGTAGACGCCGACGGTGCCGAGGTCGCCGAAGACGATCACCTCGTCTGTGGTCCCGATGTTCTGGATAAGATCGCAGTATTTAACGCCGGTAACGTCTTGCGTCACGTTGCATTGAGTCGAGAGTGCTGCGCTGGATTTCGCGTAGTTGAGCTGTGCGGAGAAGGAGAGTTCTGAGGCCATAGGTTGTTGAGTTTAAGCGTTTGGACCGGCGAGCGTTTTGTCGGCGTCGGTCAGCGTCTGTGGTGATGCTGGGTTGAGTGGTTTCGTGTAGATGTTTGGGTTCCAGAAGGCCGGTCCGCTCATCTGCCAGTCCTCGGTCACGCTGATTACCGACGCCTGTTTCTTCCACGACATCGCGGTCTTGAGCCAGTTTCGGTTGGTCGATGGCTGGTTGGGGATAGTCGGCGCGGCGTATCCCACGTCCGAGTAATCGCTGGGGATGGTGCCTTGGATGTAGGTCACCCGGTAACTTCCGCCGTAGTTAAGGTAGGAGTCAAATCCACGCCGCTTCAGCTTGTAGAGCAGTCGTCCTGCCTGTGTGCTTTTGCTGGGCGCAGGTGGGCCGATAAGCGCAGGATCGACCGCCGGTGCGAAGGTCGAGAGCGCAGAGTACTCAATGTTGTTTTCGATAGCGTTGTTGATCGCGGCCAGCTCGTTGGGCACGACTGCCGGTGACTCTGGCGGGTAAGAGAATTTTGGATGCGTCTCGATGGGCTCGCTCGATGTTGTGGCGTTGAACTCATACTGAGCCATGCCTTTAGGGTTGGCGATGCCCACACCTTTGTAGATCGCTTTCACGGTCATGATGTCTCCGGCCTCACGGTTGGCTGAACACTCGTAGAGACTCAGCGCGGAGATGGTCGGATGCTTGGCTCCGAGTGCAGGCATGGACGACAGACCGAAGCCGATGGCACTGGTCTTGTAAGTGACGGTGGCGGTGGCGGTGCCGTCATTGCTGATGGCGATGTCGTAGCCGTCAGGCTGGGTGATCTTGGCAGCTAATGATGCACTGCCGATGGTTGATGTGCTCATTTAGTCGGCCAGTTTGAGGTATTGGTTTTTGGGCAAGGTGTTCACAGCAATCTCTTTCTGGACTTCTAGCTGGAGGTTGGCGGCTCGGTTCATTTTCTGCATCTCCTTTGCCTCCGCGCTGAGCGTGTTTTGGATGTATCCGCCCCCACCGCCGATCTTTGCCATAGAGCTGGAGATGGTCGAGTAGCCACCTGACGACTCTAGTGCTGAGTAGTTGAGCGGTGTCGGCTTGGAGTCTCCAGCAAGAATCTTTGCAATGGCTGCCTTACCTTCTGCTTCGGCTTTACCTTCCAGCACCTTACCTTTTGCTCGCAACGACTCAATGTCTTCACTGCCAGTAATTACGCTGACGGCTTTTGCAAAGTCTTCGCCAGCCTTGCCAAAGGCAGATCCTCCCTTGGCAATTTGATTAACACCTTCATCAATATCAGCTTGACCGTTGCCAGCATTGACCGTCGCGTACTCTCCTCGAGCCTCTCGCATTTTGACGCGTTCGCCATAGGTCATGTTGCCTTCCTTGTCGCCCCCCATCGCGTAGATCTTTCGATCATTCGCCTGATCATACAGCCTACGCAACGGAGTCAGTGTCTTCTCAATGGTATCCATGCTCAGGCCATTAGCAGACATTATCGCCCCTTTATTTTTGATCTCGGCAGAAAGAGCCTTCATCTCGTTCTGTGCTTTATTGGCCTCAATATTTTGCTCTGTGCCCTTGATCCCCGACTTGATCCGTTGCGTGTTTGCCCAGGCGTTGTGTAATGGTCCCTCGATAGCCATGTTCACCGCCGCTTGCGAGCCAGCAATCATGTAGCCCTTAAGGATCTTGCCCAAGCCAATGAAGATGTCCTTTGCCCCGGCAAACATATCGACCGCTTTGGGCCCAGCAAACATCTCCTTCATCGACTTAAACTTTTCGGCCAGATAGTTGTACGAGTCGTTGAAGGCCAGCTTCAAACGGATCGCCAATATTTGAAAGATCGTGTCGTTTTTAAATGCTCCGACAAGGATTTCGACGCCACTGCGGATCGCTGAGCCAAACTTTTTGCCAAAGTCGCCGAGTTGGATGGTGTTGTTGAGAAGGACAATGGCGGCGCGAAGCGGATCGACGAACTCCGCTGTCATGGTCATGAAGAAGGTTTTGACCTTGCTGGAGATGCTCTGGATCGTGTTCCAGACCAGCATCAGTTGTTGGCTCGACTTGGTCAGCGCGTCGGCCTGTCCGCCGTAGTCCTTGCTGGCCTGCGCCAGAGCACTACCGGCACCGCCAGCGTTCAGAAATAGCGACGAAAACGGCTTGCCGCTAGCTACCAACTTATCAATGGCTCCCTGCGCCTCTCCGGCTGCCAGTCCGCTGTTCTCCAGTGCTTTCTGCATGAGGAACATCTTGCCCGGATCGATGTGGCCCATGCGTGCAGATACTCGCCCGATTTCATTGCCGAAGTTGACCGCCTCCTTCACTCCCTCAATAAAGAAATCCGCCACCTTGTAGCTGGCAAAGGCTGCGCCCAACGCCACGAGTGCGCCTGTCGCCGCCTTGATTGCGGTGTTGAATCCGCTGGCGTCTAGGTCGAGAAATCCGACTGCCTTAGCTCCGGCCATAAATTAGAGAGTGGTTCATGCGTTAAATTCCTTGGCGATTTCGTCCATCATCCTCTGCATCTTGGCGGCAAACTCACCGCGCAACTGATCGGCAGCGATGACTGATGGCGAGTATTTTGCGTCCTGTGACTGAGCGTAGCCGATGCTGTCCTGAATCCACAGGCGGATATGGTTCTTGGGCGCATCAAATTTCCAGAACCGCCAGCCTCGAGCAAACAGTCCGATAGCCTTGATGCGTCGGGCCAACTCCTGAGTGGCGGTCTTGGCTTTGCCCCTGCGCTTGATGCGGTTGCCTAGTACTTGAGCCTCGGCGGTGATGATGGCTGGCGTCGGCATATGCTCCCTCGCCACTCGACGCGTGCGATTGACGAAAAAGCGTCCGTGCTTTTTCATCATGATCTTGCCCTTTTTCTTTTGGAGCTTCTCCATCTTTTCCAGAGCTCGATTGATTGCGCTGCCGTCAAATCTCATAGGTTGTGGAACTCAGGTGGAAAGAATCGGTCGTCAGTGTGGGCAGGTTTTGTTGCCATATTGTGCATCCTCATCAGGGAATGACAATAGGCGTTGCCACGGGCCACCGGTAACTCCCACAGAATGAAGTGCTCCGACCAACGAAAATACCGTGCAATCATCGCTACGTAAGCCGCGCACGGTGACGGCTCGATTAGTTTGGGTCGCTCTCAAAGTCGCCTCCAGTCTCCTTCATTGGGTCGGTGTTTGGCACAGCTCGTCCGCTCTCTGAGTGCGTCAGGATCGATGCGATCAAGGCGGCGGCCTCGTCGGCGTCGTGGATGGTGTACTTGACCTGGTTGATCCAGGCGAAGACTGCCGAGTCGAATGTCTCGGGCTTGCGTCGGGCGCGGATCAACTCTCGCTCTGGGCACAGGCACCCGTAGATAAATGTCGGCAGGTCGATGAACTCGGGATCTGACAGGTTGACCAGTCCCAAGATGCACGCCCGACGAGCGTAGCTAAGTGGCTGGATGGTAATGCCCTTGAACTCAAATTCCCGAAGGTATTCCTCGTCAAGGTCGAGTGTGGATGTGGATAGTGGTTTGGTCATAGCATGGCTTTCATTCTGGACTTGAGTCGGTTGCTGGCTTTTTCACCGATCAAGATCGTCTTCTCTCCGTGCTGAATCACTCGCAACGGCTTCACGTTTTTGCGAATCCAGCCGAGGAGCACCTCGCGGTTCTCAAGCACGCCTTTCATCCAATACAGTGGATGCTCTGTAGGAAGGCTGAATGACTCCCAGTCTCGGGCCTTGGCGTATGCGGTGACAGCCTCCTGCGCCTTCTCTTGCAGTCCATCGTCAGTCACATCGAACCAGAAGGAAAAAGCCTCGCGTCGGTTGCCGGTGTTGTCCGTCGAGACGATGCAGGTGATCGGCTCGGCTTTGCGAATGGGAATGCCTAGAGCGAGCAGGATCGCCGCCAGCTTAATGTCGGTGACAAAGATGTGCTTTTCTTGCATGGGGATAAGTCATAAGTGGTTGGTTACGAGGTAATCAGCGGATACTGAGTGGCATTGATGGAGATCTTTTTGAACTCGGTGTTGCCCCTGCTGACATCGACGTCATCAACGACGATCAGCCCTTGAGTGACTCCGTTGCTGGTTGCTGTATTGGCTAAGCTCATAGCCACTCCGGGAGCGGCAGACGCTAGTCCACTGGCTCCGGTCATGACTCCCGAAACAGAGAATGTCTGGGTTGCGTTATAGAAGGCCACAGCGACAAATTCGCCAGACTCGTTGCGGACCTGATTCTTTTCTCGCGTGGTTTTTGCGCTGACGCTTTGGGCGATGATTCCGGTTTCGGTGGAAAGTCCCCAGATGACTCCGACAGATCCAATAGTTGTTACGGGCATAATTTTAGAAGGTTAGGTAGTTGCTGAGAAGGTGATGGATAAGGCAAACAATGCAAGAGGGTTGCTAGCCGTCCGACGGCATACAGTGCAGAGTGAACTCCACCTCGTAGCAGTATGCTTTGTGCTCGCCATCGATGACCATCGATCCAGTCGAAGGCTCAAAGCCGTGGCAGTGGAATCCAGAGACGGTCGAGAGCGTCACTGCCGGAGTGGCATAGGCGAAATTATTGATGGCGTTGACCACGTCGGTGCGCTGGTTGGTCGATGTCTCTTTGACGTGAGAGCGAAAGATTAATCGCACCGGCACCTTGAAAATGCCAATGCCGGGACCGATCACCTCCTCGTAAGACTCCGCATGGACGATGATGTAGGGCATCGGTTCTTTGATCACGTCCTCGTCAGAAATATAGATCTGGTTTTTGCAGACCGTGCCAGCAACGGCGGTCAAGAGCTTGGTGTAGATCGCGTTCTCGGCGGCCACTAGGACAGAGTTCGTGATCATAAATTATGCTCCCTTCACTCGAACGATTAGCTCGTTATTGTCCGCACTGGTCGTCGTGGATATGACCAGTTTCTTGCGGTTGAGCGGCGTGCCGTTTGGTCCGTTTTGATCGACGTCCTGAATGTAGAGCGTTGCGCCTGGCTCAATCGATGGTAGGTCAGAGATCAAGAAGTGAATCACCTGCCCCATGTTTATGATGGGACCGCCAAAATCGTCGATCTCGTCCTCTTGACTGTCCTCCAAAAGCACCGTGTAAGTGGTCGTAATGCCGTTTTCGATAATGATCGCAGTGCGCTGAATGTCATAGGCAAACACGCCGACAAGGTCGGCCTTCATGGCGTCTGTTAATGCACTCATGGCACAATGGTATTGTCTGCGTTCGGGCTGTCAACTGGCGTAGGCGACTCGCCGATGACCAGTGGCGAAAGATCCAGTCCAAAGTCCCTGATCGGCGTTGGGCTGGTGACGGCTGACAAGTCGATGAGCTTGGCCAGCGCGGCGTCCCACGACTGACCAGGGATGATGCGGGAATGCGTCTGGATGATGACCTTGCCTCGGGCCATTGACTCGACTGTGGGATGCTCGGCGGTCGGCTCCACCCAATGCCGGAAGCCACGAAATTTGCCACGGGAAAAGGTCGAGCCCTCGGGCACCTTGAAGATGAACTCCACCTTGTCCGCTCGCTGAGCTGTGGTCAGCCACCACTCTCTCGAGCGCAGTCCGAACATTGCGGTGGCTTCGGCGTCGTCGTAGATGATGGAGAAATTGACACCGTCCTCGCCGTGGTAGAGACGCTCAAACTCATCGATGTCTCCACCAGCTAGTCGCAAACATTGCGCGTAGAGCTCGCTCCCTCGCCAGCTGTACCAAAGGTTGTTCAGGCTCCAGTAATGTCGCTTCGGGCGTGGGATGCTGTAGAGCAGAGTGGCGAGCTGTAATGCCTTCTCCACGTCATCCTCCACGATGGCGTAGGAGCAGAGCAACGCCAGTGCTTCCCGGCGGTCTGGCATGACGGTAAAGGCTTCCGCCGCCAGCACTTTGGACAGCGGTCCGTCTTCGGCTTGGGCAAGGTTCAGCAGGATCTCGTATCGCTCCAGCGTGTCGATCTTGGGCGATGCCAGCGCGGCTCGTCCGTAGGTTTTTGCCAAGGCCATTTCTTGGCCCTCAAACGCCTCTTGGTGAAGGTAAAAGTAGTTCCGGCTACATTGCTCTATCTCTCGTCCAAGGATGCGCCTATTGCGCTCCCTGCCTCCGTGCTTGGTGGGCATTGGTCGGTGTAGAAAGGTGGCGGCTGGCAGTTGCCGGTAGCTGATGTCGGTGGCAAAGCTGAGTTGCTCGTGGAGCGGATAAATCCACCGAGACTCGACCGACGCCTTGACAAGTCGCTCGCGGATGACCTGCTGTTGCACCACGACCTCGCCGCGCACGTTGTATGGGCACAGGTAGATATCTGCGGTGCCTTCGGCGGCGGCTGAGCGCAGAGCTTCGACGGCACCTTCCTCAATCATGTCGTCGCAGTCGGCCCACATAAGGTACTGAGCTCCAGTCGCTCGGGCAGTCGTCCATGACAACTCCCGAGCCCGGCTGAACGAATCGACGTGGGGCCAGTCTTTAGCCTGGGGATCGTTCTGGTAGGTAAGGATCTGGTGTGGCATGTCCAACTCTCGGCAGATGGTGCGAATAACTTCGTCGCTCAGATCTTGTTCCTGCGCTCCGATGGCGATGACGAATACAGCAGAGTCTACGGCGGGACGAAATGCGCGGATGAATCGCTCGATCACGTCGGCTTCGTTGCCGACGATACAGGCCAGACAAATTAAGGGTGAGTCAGTCATAGGTGCTCAATGTAATGCAGTCGCGGAAAAAGATCGTCTGAAAAATACGCAACAAAAAGGCCCACTCACCATTGCTGGCAAGTGGGCCGAATTGTTGCCGACTCAGCTACTAGGCGTAGCTGGTCGTGATAAGGATACCAGCGGTATTGTCGATGATCTTCTCTGCGACGTTCTGACGGACGCGCATGATGTTCGACCGACGCTCATCGCTCCGGTACGTTTCCGGAGTGAAAAGTCCTGTGGTGTCTTTGGACCACTGGATTGTTCGGCCTGCACCGCCAGCGGTATATTCTCCGCCCTGCACATTTCCCACCCAGATGTAGGCATCAGACCAGATGAAGCCACCAGCAAACGCCTGCCCTTTGGCGGCGGTGTTCTTCGGTGCTTTGCCGACGTAGAGCGTCTCGACTCCAAGAGCTTGCGCGATGTCTTGCTCGCTTGGCAAAGCGCGTTGGTTGGCTCCACGAGGCACAACGCCGTAGATCTGATTCTGCATCAGCTGTGCACGGCGCAGGCGGTTGAACACGTTCTGCGACATGATCACCGCGTTGGCAATGCA
>Ga0138276_1038691_pt1 | contig 13453 bp, 24 predicted proteins | sample M_130710_M_mt_FD_106921 | JGI IMG/M metagenome (GOLD analysis project Ga0138276, IMG submission 106921) | Freshwater microbial communities from Lake Montjoie, Canada - M_130710_M_mt (Metagenome Metatranscriptome) | ecosystem: Environmental > Aquatic > Freshwater > Lake | place: Canada: Quebec...
AAACAGCTGAAAACCAATAATATCAAGTAATACAAAGGATATAAAATGCCTACAATACAGCAATTAGTAAGAAAAGGTCGCACAAAACCGACCAATAAAAGTAAATCGGCCGCTTTGGATTCATGTCCACAGCGCCGTGGCGTATGTACCAAGGTGTACACAACTACGCCCAAAAAACCTAACTCTGCAATGCGTAAAGTTGCAAAGGTTCGTTTAACTAACAAACAAGAGATAATTGCCTATATTCCGGGTGAAGGGCACAACTTGCAAGAGCACTCAATTGTATTGGTGCGTGGTGGTCGTGTTAAAGATTTACCGGGTGTACGTTATCACATTGTTCGTGGAAGCCTTGACACCGCCGGTGTTGAAGGACGTAAACAACAACGTTCAAAATATGGTACTAAACGTCCTAAAGCAGGTGCAGTAGCAGCCCCAGCCAAGAAAAAATAATATTTAAAGAGTTCAAACAATGAGAAAAGCTAAAGCAAAAAAGCGCGTTTTATTACCAGATCCAATTTATAATGATACTTTGGTAACTCGTTTTTTAAATAACTTAATGTACGATGGTAAGAAAAATACCGCGTCAAATATTTTTCACGATGCTATTGAAATAGTAGCTAAACGTACTAGTGAAGATGGTTTAGAAGTATGGAAAAAAGCACTTTCAAACGTAACACCTCAGGTAGAGGTTCGTTCTCGTCGTGTTGGTGGTTCAACTTTTCAGATTCCTTCAGAGATTCGTCCTGACCGTAAGATATCAATGGCAATGAAGTGGTTAATATCATATTCTCGCAAGCGTAACGAAAAATCGATGGCTCAGAAATTAGCCGGAGAAATTGTTGCTGCTTCCAAAGAAGAAGGTGCTTCTTTTAAGAAAAAAGAAGATATTCATAAAATGGCAGAAGCTAACAAGGCATTTTCACACTTTAGATTTTAATTAACAAATGGATTTACGTTATACAAGAAATATTGGAATTGCTGCTCATATTGATGCTGGTAAAACAACAACAACAGAGCGTATTCTTTACTACACAGGGGTAAACCATAAAATTGGTGAAGTACATGATGGTGCTGCAACAATGGATTGGATGGCACAAGAGCAAGAGCGTGGTATTACAATTACTTCAGCTGCAACTACTTGTTTCTGGAAATACCGTGATAATCAATACAAAATTAATATTATCGATACTCCTGGTCACGTAGATTTTACTGTAGAGGTAAATCGTTCATTACGTGTTTTGGATGGTTTAGTGTTTTTGTTTTCTGCTGTTGACGGTGTTGAGCCTCAATCAGAAACTAATTGGCGCTTAGCTGATAATTATAATGTTACCCGTTTAGGTTTCGTTAATAAAATGGACCGTCAAGGTGCTGATTTTTTAAACGTAGTTAAACAAACAAGAGAAATTTTAGGTGGCAACGCAGTTCCATTGCAATTGCCTATTGGTGCTGAAGAAACATTTGTCGGGGTTGTTGATTTAATCAACTTCCGTGGAATGGTTTGGAATGAGGAAGATAAAGGAATGACTTATAAAGAAGTTCCAATTCCTGCCGACATGATGGATGAGGCGTTAGAGTGGAGAGAAAAAATGTTAGAAGCAGTTTCAGAATTTGATGATAATATCATGCAAAAATTCTTTGATGCTCCTGAAACAATCACAGAAAGAGAAGTATTAGACGCATTGCGTAAAGCATGCGTTGCAAATAAAATTGTTCCAATGGTGTGTGGTTCATCTTTCAAAAACAAAGGTGTTCAAACAATGCTTGATTTAGTTATGGAATTAATGCCTAGTCCTTTGGATAAACCTGAGACTAAGGGAATTAATCCTGATACTGAAGCTGAAGTTACTCGTAAACCAAATGTTGCTCAGCCATTTACTGCATTAGCTTTTAAAATTGCTACCGATCCATTTGTAGGTCGTTTATGCTTTATTCGCGCTTATGCTGGTCGTTTAGATGCTGGTTCTTATGTATTGAACACTCGTTCAGGAAATAAGGAGCGTATCTCTCGTATCTTCCAAATGCATGCTAATAAACAAAACCCAGTTGAATTTTTAGAAGCTGGTGATATTGGCGCTGTTGTAGGATTTAAAGATATTCGTACTGGTGATACTTTATGTGATGAAAAACATCCAATTGTATTAGAAGCAATGAATTTCCCTGAGCCCGTTATTGGTATTGCTATTGAGCCTAAAACGCAAGGTGATTTAGACAGATTAGGGGTAGGTTTAAATAAATTAGCTGAAGAAGATCCAACTTTCCGTGTTAAAACGGATGAAGATTCTGGTCAAACTATTATCTCTGGTATGGGCGAACTTCACTTAGAAATTATTGTTGACCGCTTAAAACGTGAGTTTAAAGTAGAGGTTAACCAAGGGGCACCTCAAGTGTCTTATAAAGAGGCAATTACAGGAACAATTGATCATCGAGAAGTTTACAAAAAACAATCTGGTGGTCGCGGTAAATTTGCTGATATTAAGTTTACAGTTGGTCCATTTGATGAGGATTGGGATTTTGCAAAAAATGGTGCATTACAATTCGTTAATGAAATTACTGGTGGTAATATTCCTCGTGAATTTATCCCAGCAGTTGAAAAAGGATTTAAGAACTCTTTAAATAATGGTGTTTTAGCTGGATATCCATTAGTTGGATTAAAAGTTACCTTAAAAGACGGTTCATATCACGCGGTTGACTCGGATGCATTATCTTTTGAGATTTGTGCTCGTAACGCTTTTCGTGAGGCATTACCAAAATGTAAACCAGTTTTATTAGAGCCTATTATGAAAATGGAGGTTTTAACGCCAGAGCAAAACATGGGTGATGTTGTAGGTGACTTAAATCGTCGTCGCGGACAAATAGAAGGAATGGATTCAAAAGGAAATGCACAAGTTATTAAAGCTAAAGTTCCACTTTCAGAAATGTTTGGTTATGTAACTCAGTTACGTACTTTAACTTCTGGTCGTGCTACTTCTACAATGGAATTTAGCCACTATAACGAAGCTCCAACAAACGTTGCAGTCGATGTAATTTCAAAAGCAAAAGGTAAAGCAGAAAAAGTTTAACTAATATAAATAAATACGTTCTTTTAACATGAGCCAACGAATAAGAATAAAACTAAAATCATACGATTTCAACTTAGTTGATAAATCTGCTGAGAAAATCGTGAAAACTGTAAAAGCTACAGGTGCGGTAGTCAATGGACCAATTCCATTACCAACTAACAAAAGAATTTTCACAGTATTAAAATCGCCACACGTAAATAAAAAAGCGCGTGATCAGTTTCAATTATGTGCTTATAAGCGTTTGTTAGACATTTATAGTTCGTCTTCAAAAACTGTTGATGCTTTAATGAAACTTGAGTTACCTAGTGGAGTAGAAGTAGAGATTAAAGTTTAACGGCAAGTGGGCTCAATTGCTAACGAACTAATAAAAAATAAAAATAATTAAATCAATAAATAAATAAAAATGTCAGGATTAATTGGTAAAAAAATAGGAATGACTAGCTTCTTCGATGCCAATGGCAAATATTTGCCATGCACAGTTATTGAAGCAGGTCCTTGCGTTGTTACGCAAGTAAAAACCAATGAAAAAGACGGTTACACAGCTTTACAGTTATCATACGACGAGAAGAAAGAAAAAAACACTTCTTCAGCTATGAAAGGTCATTTTGAATTAGCAAAAACGACTCCAAAACGTAAAATTGTAGAATTTCGTCATTTCGAGGAAATAAAAAATTTAGGTGATGTAATAACAGTAACTTTATTTGCAGAAGGTGATTTTGTGGATGTTGTTGGTACCAGTAAAGGTAAAGGTTTTCAAGGTGTTGTAAAACGTTATAACTTTAGTGGAGTAGGTCACGCTAACAAATCTCACGGTCAGCATGATCGTGAAAGAGCTCCTGGTTCATTAGGTGCGTCTTCAGATCCTTCACGTGTAATGCCTGGTCATCGTATGGCTGGTAGAATGGGTGGAAATCGTAAGAAGATTCAAAATCTTGAAATTGTAAAAATAATGCCTGAAAAGAATGTAATCCTTATTAAAGGTTCGGTTCCAGGTGCAAAAGGGTCTTATATTTTAATTGAGAAGTAATCATGCAAGTAGAAATATTAAATATAAGTGGTAAAAAAACAACTAAAAAAGTTGATCTATTAGATTCAATTTTTGCAGTAGAGCCAAATGATCATTGTATTTATCTTGATGTTAAGCAATTTTTAGCTAACCAACGTCAAGGTACTCACAAATCAAAAGAACGTGCTGAGATTTCACGTACCACTAAGAAATTAAAGAAACAAAAAGGAACTGGTGGAGCTCGTGCCGGTTCAATGAAATCCCCATTATTTATTGGTGGAGGTCGCGCTTTTGGTCCAAGACCACGTGATTATTCATTTAAATTAAATAAAAAGGTTAAATCACTTGCTCGTATGTCAGCATTAGCTTACAAAGCAAAAGGTAATGCAATAACTGTTTTAGAAGACTTCACATTTGAAGCTCCAAAAACTAAAAATTACATTGATTTAATTAAAAACTTAAACCTGTCGGATAAAAAGACCTTATTGGTTTTAGGCGATACAAATAAAAATGTATATTTGTCGTCCCGCAATTTACAGGGTGCTAAAGTTGTAAGTGCTTCTGATTTAAATACATATGATATTTTAAACGCAGAGAATTTAATTTTAGCTGAAAGTTCAATTAAAGTACTTGAAACAATTTTAAATAAGTAAGATGGAAATTCTAGTAAAGCCGATCATTACGGAAAAAATGACTGCACAAGCCGAAAAATTAAATCGCTATGGCTTTGTAGTAGCAAAAGAGGCTAACAAAATTGAGATAAAAGCAGCCATTGAAAAAATGTATAGCGTTAAAGTTGCGTCTGTTAATACTCAACAATATGTTGGTAAAGTAAAAACACGTAATACAACTCGTGGTGTTGCTGTTGGAAGAGTTAATCGTAATAAAAAAGCGATTATTACTCTAAAACAAGGCGAAGTAATTGATTTTTACGCAAGTATATAATTAGAAAAAGAATTTAAAATGGGATTAAAAAAATATAGACCACTAACTCCAAGTTTAAGATATACGCTAACAGCGGATTTTAAGGAGATTACTACTAATAAGCCAGAAAAAAGTTTAATAGTTAAAACTAACTATTCATCTGGTGGAAGAAATAACTCAGGAAAAATGACAATGCGCTATATTGGCGGTGGTCACAAAAAAGTTATTCGTTCAATTGATTTTAAACGTGAAAAAGACGGAATTGAAGGAGTTGTTAAAACTGTTGAATATGATCCAAATCGTTCGGCTCGTATCGCTTTAGTTTTCTACAAGGACGGCGAAAAACGTTATATTATCGCGCCTCAAGGCATTAAAGTTGATCAAAAGATCATGTCAGGAAAAGATGCATCTCCAGAAATTGGAAATACATTATTCTTATCTGATATTCCATTAGGAACAATTATTCATAATATTGAATTACGCCCTGGACAAGGTGCTGTGTTAGCTCGTAGCGCTGGATCTTATGCGCAGTTATCTGCTCGTGATGGGAAGTATGCGATTTTACGCATGCCTTCTGGTGAGGTTCGTATGATTTTAATTACTTGTAAAGCAACTGTTGGTTCTGTTTCAAATCCTGATCATAATCAAGAAGTTTACGGTAAAGCAGGTCGTTCTCGTTGGAAAGGGGTTCGTCCTCGTACTAGACCAGTTGCAATGAATCCTGTAGATCACCCTATGGGTGGAGGTGAAGGACGTGCTTCAGGTGGTCAACCTCGCTCTCGTAAAGGCTTGCCTTCTAAAGGGTTTAAAACTCGTTACAAAGCAAAAGCTTCTAACAAGCACATTATAGAAAGAAGAAAAAAATAATTATAAACGTTTAATGGCTGATTAACCCAGTTTCAAAACTAAAAACAAAACAATGGCAAGATCATTAAAAAAAGGCCCTTTTATCGATTACAACCTTGAAGGTAAGGTTGAAAAGATGAATCAAAGCGGAAAAAAATCTGCAATTAAGACGTGGGCGCGTCGTTCAACAATTCCACCAGAGTTTGTAGGGCATACATTTGCTGTGCATAACGGTGCTAAATTCATTCCGGTTTATGTAACTGAGAACATGGTTGGACATAAATTAGGAGAATTTTCACCAACTCGCGTATTTAAAGGTCACGCTGGTCATAATAAAAAATAATTAGAAACCATGGGAAAAAGAAAAAGATTAGTAGCCGAAAAACGCAAAGAAGAGAATAAAACAACTTTTTTCGCGAAATTAAATAATTGCCCTACATCACCTCGTAAAATGCGCCAAGTTGCGGATTTAGTTAGAGGAAAAGATGCATACCTAGCTTTAAACATATTGAAATTTAATACTCGTGAAGCTTCTGGTAGATTAGAAAAACTTTTAAAATCAGCCATCGCTAATTATGAATTAAAAACCAACGCTCGCGCTGAGGAAGGTGTTTTATTTGTTAAGGAAGTAATGGTTGATAGCGCCTTAATGGCAAAACGTTTACGTACTGCGCCTCAAGGTCGTGGATACCGTATCAGAAAACGTTCAAATCATGTTACTTTAATTTTAGACACCAAAAACGCAAAATAAGAGATGGGACAAAAAGTAAATCCAATTGGCTTCAGATTAGGAATCATCAAAGGATGGGATTCAAACTGGTTTGGTGGAAAGCATTACGCAGATAAATTAATTGAAGATGATAAAATCAGAAATTATTTAAAAGCTCGTTTAGCGAAAGGTAGCATTTCTAAAATTGTTATCGAAAGAACCTTAAAATTAATTACAGTTACAATTAATACTGCTCGTCCGGGTATTATTATTGGTAAAGGTGGAAAAGAGGTTGATAAGTTAAAAGAGGAATTAAAAAAATTAACTACAAAAGAAATTCAAATAAATATTTTTGAAATTAAACGTCCTGAGTTAGATGCTCGTTTAGTTGCAGATAGTATTGCTCGTCAAATTGAAGGTCGTATTTCTTTCCGTCGTGCAGCAAAAATGTCTATGGCATCAACAATGCGCATGGGTGCAGAAGGAATTAAGATTAAAGTTAGTGGCCGTTTAGGTGGAGCAGAGATGGCTCGTACTGAAGGTTATAAAGAAGGAAGAACTCCTTTGCATACTTTACGTGCCGATATTGATTATGCTGTTGCTGAAGCACATACGTCTTATGGTCGTATTGGAATCAAAGTTTGGATTTGCCGTGGTGAGATTTTCGGAAAACGTGATCTTTCTCCAAATGCTGGATTATCGAAAGATAAAAAACCAGGTGGAAGTGATAGGCCAAATAACGACCGTCCGAAATTTAACGGTAAGAAAAGAACAACAAAAAGAGAAGAAAAATAATTTTACAATTAGATAATATTATAGGTCATGTTACAACCAAAAAGATCAAAATATAGAAAATCTCAAAAGATGAAGATTAAGGGCGACGCTAAGCGTGGTCATGAGTTAGCCTTCGGCTCTTTCGGAATTAAAGCAATGGATGAGTGTCGTATGACTGGCCGTCAGATTGAAGCTGCTCGTATTGCAATTACTCGTTTTATGAAGCGTGAAGGACAAGTTTGGATTCGTATTTTTCCAGATCGCCCCGTAACTTCAAAGCCTGCAGAGGTTCGTATGGGTAAAGGTAAAGGTGCCCCTGAATACTGGATGGCTCCTGTTAAACGTGGTCGTATTTTGTTTGAAGCAGAAGGTGTTCCTTTAGCTGTAGCAAAAGAAGCTTTACGTTTAGCTGCACAAAAATTACCTATCGTTACTAAATTTATTGTACGTAGAGATTACGTAGAGGTAGAAGTAGTTAAATAATTGAATAACAATACATAAGCAATTTTTGATTGAACCGTTACTTTAATTAAAAATGTTTAAAAATCGGAATAAAATATCCGGAAACAAAACAAAAAAAATAGATAAATGAAAAACAAGGACATATCAGCTCTATCGGATCAAGAATTAATTGAGAAGATAAAAGAAGAAAAAGCAGGATTAAATAAAATGACATTAAATCATGCTATTTCACCTATAGAAAAACCTTCTACAATCCGCGTTAACCGCAGAAATGTGGCACGTATGTTAACTGTATTAAATAAACGTAACAAAGCATCTAAATAATATTGCTTTTAATCATGGAAGAAAGAAATTTAAGAAAAGAAAAAGTTGGTGTCGTAAAAAGCAACAAGATGGATAAAAGCATCGTTGTTTCTGTAATACGTAAAGTAAAACACCCTAAATACGGAAAGTTCCTTAAGAAAACCAGTACCTTCGTTGCTCATGATGAGAAAAACGAGTGCAGTATAGGGGATACCGTTAAAATTGCAGAAACTCGCCCAATGAGTAAAACAAAAAACTGGCGTTTAGTTGAAGTAATTGAAAAAGTTAAATAATTAGCGTTAATCGTAATAAAGAAATTTTAAAATGATACAAACCGAATCGAGATTAACAGTAGCAGATAACAGTGGTGCCAAAGAGGTACTAGTTATTCGTGTACTAGGAGGAACAAAAAAACGTTACGCTTCAATTGGGGATAAAGTTGTTGTTACTGTAAAACATGCTTTACCTAGCGGTAATGTTAAAAAAGGTACAGTAAGTAAAGCTGTAATTGTTAGAACTAGAAAAGAAATTAGCCGTGCAGATGGATCTTATATTCGTTTCGATGATAACGCAGTAGTATTATTAAATACAACTGACGAGATTCGTGGTACACGTATTTTCGGGCCAGTTGCTCGTGAACTTCGTGATAAACAATTTATGAAAATTATTTCATTAGCACCAGAAGTGCTTTAATTAAAAGAAATTTAAGTCATGTCAAAAATAAAATTAAAAAAAGGCGATACTGTAAAAGTAATTTCTGGAGAATCTAGAGGTACACAGGGTAAAATCGTTTCAATCGATATTAAAAAAGAACGCGCCATTGTTGAAGGTGTTAATATGGTTAGCAAAAGCGAAAAGCCGAGCGCTAAAAACACTAACGGTGGTATCGTAAAAAAAGAAGGATCCATTCATATCTCAAACTTAATGTTTGTAGAAGGTGGCAAAACAGTTCGTTTAGGTCGTAAACTAAATGAAAAAACTCAAAAATTAGAGCGTATCTCTTCAAAAACTAAGGAGGCAGTAAAATAATGGCAACAACAACCTATCAACCTCGATTAAAAGGTAAGTACAAAAATGAAATTGTAGCTGCATTGCAAAAACAATTTCAATATACATCATCTATGCAAGTTCCTAAATTGGAAAAAATTTGCCTTAACCAAGGAGTTGGAGATGCAGTATCTGATAAAAAATTAATTGAATCTGCGGTAAAAGAAATGACCACTATTACAGGTCAAAAAGCTGTACCAACATATTCAACAAAAGATATTTCAAATTTTAAATTACGTAAGGGCGTTGCAATTGGTGTACGTGTAACTTTACGTGGAGATAAAATGTATGAATTTTTAGATCGTTTAATCGCATCTTCATTACCACGTATTCGTGATTTTAAAGGTGTTAACGATAAAGGTTTTGATGGACGTGGAAATTATACTTTAGGTATAACTGAACAAATCATTTACCCTGAAATTGATATTGATAAAGTAAGCAAGATTTCTGGTATGGATATTACTTTTGTAACTACTGCCAATACAGATAAAGAAGCTCATGCTTTATTAACAGAATTTGGAATCCCATTTAAAAATAAACAACAAGCATAAGATAAGCAATGGCAAAAGAATCGATGAAGGCCCGTGAGGTCAAACGTAAAAAATTAGTTGATAAATACGCTGCTAAACGCGAAGAGTTAAAAAAAGCTGGTGATTCAGTTGGATTACAAAAATTACCCCGTAACTCATCAAAAGTTCGTTTGCGTAACCGTTGTAAATTAACTGGTCGTCCACGTGGTTACATGCGCACTTTTGGTGTTAGTCGTGTTACTTTCCGTGAAATGGTTCTTTTCGGATTAATACCGGGATTAACTAAATCTAGTTGGTAGAAAAATAAAATTGCGAGTACGGGAAATATTTGTATATTTGCCCCCTCAAAAAAAAATAAAATAATTGTTTCATATAATTATTCTGTTTTACGGGATAACATATAAACTTAAAAAAATGACAGATACAGTATCAGATTACCTAACTCGCGTTAGAAACGCGATTAAAGCAAACCACCGCATCGTTGAAGTTCCGGCTTCAAATCTAAAAAAAGAAATCACTAAGATTCTTTTTGAAAAAGGGTACATTTTAAATTACAAATTTGAAAGTACAGAAAACAATCAAGGCGTTATTAAAATTGCCTTAAAATACCATCCTGTAACTAAACTTCCGGCTATTCGTACGTTAGATCGTGTATCTAGTCCAGGTTTACGTAAGTATTCTGGTGTTGATAAAATGCCACGTGTATTAAATGGTTTAGGTATCGCCATCATTTCAACTTCTAAAGGTGTTATCACTGATAAAGAAGCTAAGAAAATGAATGTTGGTGGAGAAGTTTTATGTTATATTTCATAATTTAATAGGAGGAAAATTAACATGTCACGTATAGGAAAAGCCCCAATAGCATTACCAAAAGGAGTAGAGGTAAACGTTATCAATGGTTTAGTTACCGTTAAAGGCGCAAAAGGAACATTAACTCAAAAAGTGGATTTAGACATTACTGTTGCTGTTGAAGAGGCTAACATTGTTGTTACTCGTCCAACAGATCAAAAGCGTCACAGAGCTTTACACGGTTTATACCGTTCTCTTATTGCCAATATGGTAAAAGGAGTAAGCGAAGGATATAAAACTGAGCAAGAATTAGTTGGTGTTGGTTACCGTGCATCGAACAAAGGGCAAATGCTTGAGTTATCTTTAGGATATTCTCATAACATTAACTTTGAGTTGCCTGCAGAAATAAAAGTAACAACTACAGCTGAAAAAGGACAAAATCCAAAAATAGTTTTAGAAAGTGCTGACAAGCAATTAATCGGTTTAGTTGCTGCAAAAATCAGAAGCTTACGTAAACCAGAGCCATACAAAGGTAAGGGTATTAAGTTTGTTGGTGAACAACTAAGAAGAAAAGCTGGTAAGTCCGCTTCTAAAAAATAAGTAAATAAAATTTAATCATCTTAAAAATTGTATAGATGGCAGTAAGTAAACAAGATAGAAGAACAAAAATAAAATTAAAGCTTCGTAAAACCATTAAAGGTACTACTCAAGCCCCTCGTTTAAGTGTATATCGCAGTAATTCTGAAATATATGCTCAATTAGTTGACGATAAAGGCGGAAAAACTTTATTAGCTGTTGGTTCTGTAGATAAATTAATTTCTTCAGCAAAAGTTACTAAAATTGAAAAAGCGAAATTAGTAGGTAAGTTAATCGCCGAAAAAGCTGTTGCAAGCGGAATCACTTCTGTGGTTTTTGACCGTAACGGATTTTTGTACCACGGTAGAATAAAATCGTTAGCCGATGGTGCTCGCGAAGGAGGTTTAAAATTCTAATAAATAAGCAAGATGTCAAAAGAAGTAGTAAAACGCGTTAAGTCAAGCGATATAGAATTAAAAGATAAATTAGTTGCCATTCAACGTGTAACTAAAGTTACTAAGGGTGGTCGTCACTTTAGCTTTTCTGCCATTGTTGTGGTTGGAAATGAAAAAGGAATCATCGGTCAAGGTTTAGGAAAAGCAAATGAGGTTACAGATGCTATTACTAAAGGGATTGAAGACGCTAAGAAAAGTTTAGTAAAAGTTGCAATTTTAAACGGTACTGTACCTCATTCTCAAGAAGGAAAATTTGGTGGAGCTCGTGTGTTTTTAAAGCCTGCAGCGCATGGTACTGGAGTAATTGCCGGTGGTGCGATGCGCGCAGTTTTAGAGAGTGTTGGTGTAACTGATGTTTTAGCTAAATCTAAAGGATCAAGTAACCCTCACAATGTTGTTAAAGCTACAATGGATGCATTAATGAAAATGCGTGATGCAATTAGTGTTTCTCAACAAAGAGGAATTAAATTAGATAGAGTGTTTAACGGTTAATAATTTAACAATGGGAAAAGTAAAATTAACATTAGTAAAAAGCATCGCTAAACGCAGTCCTTCACAAAAAGCAACAGTTGTGGCTTTAGGTTTAGGTAAAACTCACAGTTCAGTGGTAAAAGAATCTACTCCTGCTGTTGATGGCATGATTAGAAAGATAAAACATATTTTAAAAATAGAAAATATTTAATTATAATGAAATTAAGCGAATTAAAACCAGCAAATGGTTCTGTAAGAACTAACTACCGTCGTGGTCGTGGACAAGGTTCTGGTGGTGGCGGAACAGCTACTCGAGGACATAAAGGTGCTCAGTCTCGTTCTGGTCACTCTAAAAAAGTAGGTTTTGAAGGTGGTCAAATGCCTTTACAACGTCGTTTACCTAAATTTGGATTTAAAAATATTAATCGCATTGATTACAATGGTATTAATTTGGATGCTATCCAAAAGTTAGTAGATAACACTAAAATTACTGAAATTAATTTTGATGTTTTAGTTGCTAATGGTTTAGCTCACAAAAATGATTTAATTAAAATCATGGGTCGTGGTGTCTTAACTGCAAAAGTACAAATAACAGCACATGCCTTTACTGAAACAGCTAAAAAAGCTATTAAAGAAAAAGGTGGTACCATAAATGATACAAAATAATATATGAAGCGTTTTATAGATACACTTCGGAACATTTGGACGATAGAGGAACTTAAACAACGTATTTTATTAACGTTGGGTATGGTTCTAATTTATCGTTTAGGTTCTTATGTAGTTCTTCCTGGTGTTAATGTAGATGCATTAAATGATGCTAAGTCTGCTGATGCGGGTGGAATTGTAGGTTTAATTAATATGTTTGCAGGTGGAGCATTTTTACGCGCTTCAATTTTTGGCTTAGGAATAATGCCTTATATTACTGCTTCGATTATTATTCAATTATTGGGTATGGCCGTGCCATATTTTCAAAAAATGCAACGCGAAGGAGAAAGTGGACGTAAAAAAATCAATCAATATACTCGTTTCTTAACTATCGGTGTTACTGCAGTTCAAGCTCCAGGTTACATTGCTTCTATTAAACAATCTGCTCCAAATGCTTTTACAGATTTATCTACATTTTGGTGGGTACAGTCTATCTTTATTTTAATCACGGGTACTATGTTTGTAATGTGGTTAGGAGAAAGAATTACTGATAAGGGTCTAGGTAACGGTATCTCTTTAATCATCATGATTGGTATTATTTCTCGCTTACCTTTTGCTTTTTTATCAGAGGTAAAATCAAGAACAACCGGTAATGGAGGGTTAATAATCTTCTTAATTGAAATAGTAATTTTATTATTAGTCATTGTTGGTTCAATACTATTGGTGCAGGGTACAAGGCGAATACCGGTGCAGTTTGCAAAGAAAATTGTTGGAAACAAACAATACGGTGGAGTTCGTCAATACATCCCTTTAAAAGTAAATGCTGCAGGTGTTATGCCTATTATCTTTGCTCAAGC
>Ga0138276_1198436_pt1 | contig 13177 bp, 1 predicted proteins | sample M_130710_M_mt_FD_106921 | JGI IMG/M metagenome (GOLD analysis project Ga0138276, IMG submission 106921) | Freshwater microbial communities from Lake Montjoie, Canada - M_130710_M_mt (Metagenome Metatranscriptome) | ecosystem: Environmental > Aquatic > Freshwater > Lake | place: Canada: Quebec...
CCCTAAAAGCCGTCGGCGCCGTGGGGTAAGGGAAGCGTTACGCTGCTATTACGGACCCTGGGAGGAGTAATGAGGAGCCTAACTGCTTGATCTGTCACCGAAAGTCTTAACTTTTGGCGTTGTGTTCCGTCACGCGCCCTGGCCAACTGGCTGGGATTTTCCAAACCGCGGCGTCCGCAAAGGGCGCTTTTGCTGCAGTTTCCGCTTAATAGGGAGTCGAGATCGATGAATCTCTCCAACGAAAAGAACACGCTGCTGAATACCGTTTCGCGTCTGGCCGTGAGCGAAGGCGCGCGCCTGCTCGGCAAGTACGTGACGCGTGGCGCCATGATGGCTGCCGCGCTGACCGTCGGCACGGTCGTCGTGATGGACTCCCGGCCCGCGATCGCGTCCTGCTCGGACAGCGACTTCGACTCGAATAGCGATGACGCCCTGGCTGGCGACACCGGCAGCAGCGGCGTGGAGGTCATCTGCTCCGACACCGTCGCGGGCGGATACGATGCCGACGGCTACGACCAGATCGACGTCCGGGTTATCGGTGACGGCGCGGCCAATCCGTCGAACGGCGTCGCGATCTACTTTGGCAACGGATTTGCCGGCGACGTCTCTGATGGCTCGATCACCGTCGAGGACACCTTCATCGGCGGCGCGAAGAACGTCGGCAAGGTGATCAGCACCAACGCCGACGCGATCGTGATCGAGGGCGACAACAACGTTATCAACAACGGCCTCGAGGACGAGGAAGGCCCGGACGAGGTCGGCGGCGGCCTGATCCAGGGCGCCTCGGACGGCATTGACATCGACGGCAAGAACAACGTCGTCCACAACCTGAACAACGGCTACGGCACGGGTTCGGGCGTCATCAGCGGCGGCGGCGGCGGCGCCGGCGACGACGGCATCGAGGTGTCGGGCGGCACCAGCGGCGCCGCCAACGTCATCGACAACGGCCTCGACAGCGACGGCAACGGCAAGATGGCCTATATCGTTTCCGGCGGCACGCCCGGCGCGACGAACGTCGATGGTGACGACGGCATCGACGCCGACGGCTGGACCACGATCAACAACGGCAAGATGGGCGAGATCCACGGCGAAGACCGCGGCGTCGAGTTCACCGGCCCGTCCGGCAGCACCCTGACCGTCGACAACGACGGCAAGATCATCGGCGACCAGGAAGACGGCATCGTCATCCAGAGCGACGACGTCATCGTCAACTACAGCGGCGGCGGCACGCTTTCGGGCGGCCGGGAAGTCGGCGGCAAGGATGGCGCGGGTATCGACGTCGGCTCCGGCGCCGACGGCGTCAAGGTCAACGTGACCTTCGACAAGGGCGGCCTGATCGAGGGCTTCAGCCACGGCATCGAGGTCGGCCCGAACGGCGACAACAACATCCTCGTCCTCAAGGGTGCGGGCACGATCGAGGGCGACGGCGGCAATAATTCCGACAGTATCCACGTCTTCGAGACCGGCACCGGCAACGACATCACCCTCGACGGTAAAATCCTCGTCCAGGGCAAGGACGACGGCGTCGATCTGGGCAGCGGCAACAAGCTGACGATCGAGGGCGCGTCGACCGTGCAGGGCGACACCGACGGCACCAACGGCGGCGACGGCATCCAGGGCAACGACAACAACACCGTCCTGATCACCGGCGCGTCGAAGGTCATCGGCGATCCCGGCATCCTGATGGATGACGGCAACAACATTACCGTCGACGGCGGTTCCGACGTCACCGGTGATCCGGAAGACGGCATCAACGTCGACGACGACAACACCATCCTGATCGGCGGCGCGGGCGGCGCGGGCACGGTCTATGGCAAGGGCGCCAACAGCGACGGCATCGCGCTGACCGACGAGTTCGACAATGACGGCGGCGGCCAGGACGACAACTCGGTCACAATCGGCAAGGGCGGCACGGTCGACGCCAAGCAGGACGGTATCGTCGTCGGCCAGGTCGACGCCGACAACCAGGACAATAGCGTCCTGATCGAGGACGGCGGCAATGTGATCGCCGGCCGCGACGGCATCGTCGTCAATGGCCAGGACGCGGACGCCGACTACAATACCGTCACCATCAACGATGGCGGCGAAGTCAACGCCAAGGGCGACGGCGTGCGCCTGCTCGGCGACAGCATCGTCACCAACGTGTTCGACGCGCTGGTCGGCGGTGGCCCGGTGATCTTCGGCGAACCCGACGGCGTCGGCAACGACCTCGTCAATGACGGCATCATCCGTGCCGGCGACGAGGGCGTGCTGGTCTCCAACACCAACAGCGACGTCGACAACTCGGGCGGCGAGATCTATGCCGGCGGCGACGGCGTGCGCTTCACCACCCTGCACACCGACGAGGCCGACGGCGACGGCGGCGGTGTCGATGAATCCGGCTACCAGTCGGACGCCGACTCGGTGATCGTGGCGGGCCGCGACGGCATCCACTACGACAACTATAGCGACGATGCCTCAAGTGACGACGCCCTCCAGGTGAGCGTGACGGGTGAGGACATCAACGGCCTCGGCCAGGTCGACGTGAAGCTGCTCAACGTGTTCCCGATCATCAAGGGCTATTTCCCCGAAGTGGTCGAGAACGATGGCGTGATCGAGGCCCAGCGCCACGGCATCAGCGTCAATGACGACTTCGACGTCACCAATGGTGAAGACGGCGTCATCGTGGCCGGCGGCCTGCCGGGCGAGGGTGCGTCGGGCGGCGACGGCATCCATGCCGACGCCAACAACCGCATCGATAACTTCGGCACCATTGCCACCGGCGCCGACGCCGATGGCGACAGCCACGGCATCGAGGTCGACGGCGAGAGCAATACCATCATCAACGCCGGCCTGATCGACACCCGCGGCGACACCAACATCGACGGCATCGACAACGGCACTCTCGAAAAAGGCAATGACAAGCTGCAGGACAACGGCGCCGGCGGCGACGGCATTCATGCCAACTCCGATGGCCTGACACTGGGCGGCCTGGTCAAGCAGGGCTACGACCAGCAGCAGATTCGCAACTACGGCACGATCATCGCGGCCGATGACGGCATCGACGCCCAGAGCGGCCTCGGCATCCCCGGCGGCGAGCAGATCATCTACAACGGCCTGAACGGCGAGATCACCGCCAACGACGACGGCATCGTCGCCGAGAACTACAACGACATTTGGAACCGCGGCGTGATCAACGCCGACGACGATGGGGAAGATGGCGGCGACGGCATCGTGGTCGGCCACTCCAACGTGGTCACCAACGACGGCAAGATCAACTCGATCGGCGGCAACGGCGTCGTCATGGGCGGCCAGAAGGGTCCGTTCACCTTCGGCAACCTGGTCACCAACACCGGTGATATCGATGCCGGCGAGGACGGTGTCCTGGCCCTCGGCGACGAGAATTACATCGAAAACACCGGCAACATCAAAGGCGGCGAAGACGGCGTCGACCTGGAAGGCCGGGATAACACCTTCGTCAGCACCGACGGTGTGATCGAGGGCGGCTCGGGCGCCGGCATCAATTCCGACGACCACAACACCATCGAGCTGAGCGGCACCACCAAGGTCACCTCGACCGACGGTTCCGGCGGCGACGGCATCGTGCTCGACAACTTCAACAGCCTGACCATCGAGGACGGCGTCACGGTCCACGGCGACAATGACGGCATCGTGCTGGACGGCAGCCACAACGCCGTCGAGTACGAGGGTGACGAGGGCGTCAGCAAAGATCCCGAGCTCACCGGCGGCACCGGCGACGGCATCCGCATCAACGGCAGCAGCAACACGTTCATCACCACCGACGACGTCGACGTCGACGGCGGCGACGACGGCATCGATATTGGCGGTAACTCCAATATCGTCGAAATCTCCGGCGACGTGTCCGGCGAGGACGACGGCATCCACCTCGATACCGCCACGGGCAACGTGGTCTATGTCGGCGGCAACGTGACCGGCGACAGCGACGACAACGAAGGCGGCGACGGCGTCGACATCTTCGGCGGCGGCTCTAACAGCATCACGGTCGACGGCGCCATCTCGGGCGATCCGGGCGTGGTGATCACCAACTCCAGCAACAATTCCGTGTCCGGCGGCTCGATCAGCGGCACCAATGGCGGCGTGATCATCAGCACCGGCAACAACAACACCGTCACCAGCAACACCTATATCGAGGGCGGCGCCGCCGACGGCGTCGGCATCACCGGCAAGAGCAACATCGTCACCGCCGGCGAGGACATCTCCGGCGCCGACGGCGTCGACATCACCGGCAACCTCAACGAGGTCAGCGGCCACGATATCAACGGTGACTACGATGGCGTTTCCATCGACGGCATCGGCAACGTCGTCACCGCCACCGGCGCGATCACCGGCGAGGACTCCCAGGGCGTCGCGATCACCGGCAAGAACAACACGGTGACGGCCGATGGCGCGATCACTGGCTCGGACGAGGGTGTCCTGATCGACGGCAACAACAACGAGGTCTCCTCGGAAAGCATCTCCAGCGACGGCTCGAACGGCGTCGGCATCACCGGCGACAGCAACACGATCGACACCGGCGCCATCTTCGGTGGCAACGACGGCGTGAATATCTACGGTGACAGCAACAACGTCGACTCCACCGGGATTTCCGGTGACGGCGACGCGGTCGACATCGTCGGCGACAACAACACCATCGGCGTCGATGGCAACATCGACGGCGACGTCGAGCAACTGGGTTACGGCAACGGTGTGCAGATCAACGGCTCGAACAACAGCGTCTCCGCCAACGACATCGGCGTCAGCGGCACCGGTACCGCCGGCGTCTCCATCGTCGGCGACAACAACACCATCGACGCCAATAACATCAGCGGCGAGGATGGCGCGGGCGTCTATCTCAACGGCGACAGCAACACCGTCGACGCCGATGGCCAGATTGGCTCGACGATTGACGACGGCGTACAGATTTCCGGGAACAGCAACGACTTGACCGCCGGTAACGGTATCACCGGCGGCGAGGACGGTACCGAAATCGACGGCAACGGCAACAGCGTCGTCGCGAATGGTACCATTGACGGCAATGGCGAAGACGGCGTCGACATCGACGGCAACAACAACTCCGTCGAGGCCGATGGCGTCGAAGGCTTGAACGACGGCCTGCTCGTCTTTGGCGGCAACAACACCATCGAGGTTGGCAAAGACGGCATCACAGGCCAGAACGATGACGGTGTCGACATGTTCGGCCTCGGCAACGAGGTGGTTGTTCTGGGCGCCATCTACGGCCTGGACAATGGTGTCGTGCTTGAAGCCAGCAACAGCAGCGTTGTCGCTTTCGGCGGCATCGAGGGCGAGAACGGCGACGGCGTCAACATCGGCGGCACCAACAACATTGTCGTCGCGGGTGAAGACAGCAACATCCTGGGCGGTCTCTCGGGTGTCGTGATCGATGGCGACAGCAACACGGTCAGCTCGCAGGACATCACCGGCGAGGACGGCGACGGCGTCAATATCGCCGGCAACAGCAACAACGTAGATGCTTCTGGCAACGTCAAGGGCACCGATGACGGCGTCAATATCGACGGCGGCGCCAACAATGTGACGGTGACCGGCGACATCACCGGCGGCATCGACGGTGTCGAGATCCAGGGCGGCTCCAACAACACGGTCACCGCGTCCGGCGCCATCCTCGGCCAGGTCGACGACGGCGTCGTGATCAATGGCGGCAGCAACAACACCGCGACGGCCGGCGGCAGCATCACCGGCACCAGCGGCACGGGCACGCTGCTGCTCGACACCATCAACTCGACGGTCACGTCGGGCGGCAATATCGTGGGCGGCAATTCTGCCTACAATGACGGCGTCCAGATCGTCGGCGGCGGCGACAACAATGTCTCCGCGGCGGGCGCCATCCAGGGCCACGACGGTATCGTGATATACGGCAGCGACGGCAACTCGGTCACCGCCGGCGGCTCGGTCATCGGCTCCGGTGATTCCGCCGCCACCATCATCGGCGACGACAACAGCGTCGAGGCCGACGATTTCTCGGGCGTGACCCTCGGCGTCTATGTCCAGGGTGACGACAACGACGTGACCGGCACCAGCGGCGGCGTCAGCGCCACCGGCATTGCGGTCGCGGCGGTCGGCGACGCCAACGAGTTCGACTTCAACGGCGCCATCAGCGGCCGAGGCGGCGTCTATCTCAACGGCAACGACAACTCGCTCACCGGCGGGGCGGTTACTGCCAGCAAGCTCGACGGCGTGAACATCGACGGTACCGACAACGACGTGACCGTGGCCGCGATCATCTCGGGTGACGAGGGCGTCGAGATCACCGGTGACGACAACACCGTCGCCACCGGCACCATCAGCGCCACCGGCAACGGCGTGGTGATCGACGCCGGCTCGGGCAACAAGGTCAGCACCGGCACCATCACGGCCGGCGTCAACGGCGCGCGCATCGGCAGCGGCAACACGCTGGCGGTGACCGGTTCGGTGACCGGCAACGGCGGCAACGGCATCATCGGCGTCGACAACAACATCGTCACCGTGACCGGCGGCGTCACCGGCAACGCCGGCGACGGTATCAAGCTGGGCGCCGGCAACAGCGTCACCACCGACGGCACCGTCCAAGGCAGCGACGATGCGATCGAGATCGACGGCGGCGCCAACAACGTCACCATCACGGGCCAACTCAAGGGCACTGGCGGGGACGGCATCGACATTGCCGGCGACGGCAACCAGGTGAAGGCGACCGCCAAGATAAGCTCGCAGCTCAACGGCGTCGTGATCGTCGGCGGCAACAACACCGTCGGCGTCGGCAACACCGCGGGCTTGTCGATCACCGCGCAGACCCTCGACGGCGTTTCGATCACCGGTTCGGGCAACAGCGTGACGACCAGCGCCCTCATCCGCGGTGGCGATGACGGCGTCGAGATCGATGGCGACAACAACACCGTCAAGTCCGGCGGCAACATCGTTGGCGACGGCGCTGGCGGCAACAACGGCGACGGCGACGGTGTCGATATCAACGGCAACGGCAACACCGTCACCTCGGGCATCAGCATCTTCGGCGACCCGGGCGTGATCATCACCGGTAACCAGAATGCCGTGTCGGCGGTTGAAGACATCAACGGTGTCCTGGGCGGCGCGATCATCAGCGGCAACCAGAACGTCGTGACCGCCGGTGGCGATATCACCACCACCAGCGGCTTCGGCGCAGGCATCACCGGCAACCAGAACGTCGTAACCGCCGGCGACGACATCAAGAGCACCAACAATGACGGCGTGAACATCGCCGGCAACCAGAACCAGGTGACGGCCAACGACATCTATGGCGGGATCGACGGCATCCAGATCAACGGCAACCAGAACTTCGTTGACGCGGCTGCCACCGTGACCGGCGTGACCGGCAACGGCGTGCATTTCGACAGCGGCACCGGCAATAACGTCGACCTGACAGACGTGACGGTCACGGCCGGCAAGGACGGCATCCTGGTCGACGTGGATGGCAACGAGTTCCAGCACAATTGCAAGACGGTCATCAATGCCGGCGACGACGGCATCGAGTATGGCTTTGGCGGGCTGGTGAATGCCTATGAATCGCTGGTCTGGGCCGGCACGATCAATGCCGCGGACGATGGCATCGTGGCCGACAAGGGCTTTTTCACCATCATCAACAACGGCACGATCAACGCCGACAAGGATAAGAACAGCGACGGCAACGGGATCACCCTTGCCTCGGACAACACCGTCGAGAACAACGGCACCATCACCGGCTGGAACGGCATCGTCGGCGACGACCGCAACATCATCACCAATGACGGCACAATTACCGTCACCAACGATGGCATCGTGGTCGATGACGAAAACAAGGTGATCAACAACGGTACGATCACCGCCGGAGACGACGGCATCGTGGCCGACGACAAGAACTACATCGAGAACAACTCGAACCTGACGATCAACGCCAAGGACAATGGCATCGAGGTCGACGACAGCAACAAGGTCGTCAACACCGGGACCATCAACGCCGATACTGACAAGAACAACGACGGCACCGGCATCGTCGCGGACGACTTCAACGACATCAACACCAGCGGCACGATCACCGGCTATAACGGCATCGAGATCGACTACACCAACGTGGTCCTCAACACCGGTTCCATCACGGCCACCAACTTCGGTGTCCTGGCCACCGATGACGCCAACAAGATCACCAACGACAGTTACATCTCCGCCGGCACCAGCGGCGTCCGGGTGGTTTATGGCCACAGCAACCTGATCACCAACAACGACTACATCCATGGCGGCGACACCGGCGTCCAGATCGACAACGGTGACTCGAACACGCTGACGAACAATTCGGGTGCGGAGATCGACGCCAACAACGAAGGCGTCAACATCGAGAACGACTCCGACTACAACACCGTCAACAACTACGGCATGATCGACGCCTACAACGTAGGCGTCAACATCGAGAACTACTCCGACTACAACACCGTCAACAACTACGGCACGATCGAAGCCTACAGCGAAGGCATCGAGGTCGAGACTGGCTCGGACGACAACGTCATCAACAACTGGGGTGACATCTACGGTTGGGAAGGCGTGGAGTTCGAGAACAACGCCGAGGGCAACACTCTGAACAACTGGGGCCTCATTGACGGCGTGGATGCCGGTGTCGACATCGAGAACGCCAACTACAACAACGTCAACAACTACGGCATCATCAGCGGTGAAGGCTACGCCGGCATCTACATCGAAGACTCCTACGTCACCGACATCTACAGCAACGGCACGATCATTGGCGCCGTCTACGGTGTCGAGGGCGTCTACAGCAGCGACGCCTACATTACCGGTGACTCGGGCAGCGTGATCGTCGGTGGTACCGACGGCATCAACATGTACGAGAGCGACTACTTCCGCCTCTTCAATTCCGGCAGCGTCACCGGTGTCGAAGGGGACGGCGTAGATTTGACGTATTCCGATCACGCCGACGTCTCGAATTACGTGGGCGGCTCGATCTTTGGCGGCGAGGACGGCGTGTACGTCTGGAACGGCGAAGACACCGACATCTACAACTCCGGCACGATCACCGGTGCTCTCTATGACGGCATCGGGTTTGACAACAGCGACGACAGCTACGTCTACAACCGGGGCACGATCACTGGCGAAGACGACGGTATCGCAAACTGGGCGTCGTACGGCCAGGCTGGCACACTCGGCGTAGCCAATAATGGCGGCAGCATCACCGGCCAGAATGAAGACGGCATCTATACCGAGGGCGATACCTGGGTCTCTAACTATAACGGCGGCACCATCACTGGCGGCTATGGCGGTATCCATGCCGACGAGAACGCCAGCTTGTCGGTGTGGAACGGCGAGGGGTCTGAAATCATTGGCCAGAACGGCGACGGCATCTACACCTGGTCTGACGACGAGGGCGACGCCTATGTGGAGATCTACAACGCCGGCCTGATCCAGGGCGCCATCCACGGCATCCACAACGATGGCAACTCCAACGTCTATGTGGAGAACTACGGCATCGGCACGATCACCGGCACGGATGCTGGCTACCTCTACGAGGACAATGGCTACTCGGGTGACGCCTACGTACATATCAACAATTACGGTCTGATCGAGGTCACCGGCCCCGGCGTCCTGCCGACGGCGCTGGTCGACGATCCCGCCACCAAGGATGTTGACGAGTCGAAGGGTGCGCTGGACTACGTCAACGGCAAGGGCGCCGATCCGGTCGCGGCCATCGACGTCCGCGACGGCGGCCCGGGTCTTGAGACCTACGTCTTCAACTGGGGCGAGATCAACGGCGCCAACGACTTCTCGGCCCCGGTCCCGGCGGTCGTAGATGACCCGGCCACCAAGGACGTCAACGAAGCCAAGGCGGCCATTCCTGCCCAGCAGCTGACCAACCGGTTCGCGATCCTGGGCGGCGAGGGCAGCGAGTACATCGCCAACTTCAACGGCGGCACGATCAACGGCGACATCGCCACCCAGGCCGGCGACGACGTGCTGGCCCTGGAGATCGGCTCGACCCTGAACGGCAACGTCAACATGGGCCAGACGCTCCAGACCGACGACGTCCTCGCCCTGATCAAGGACGACCCTGCCACCAAGGATGTGGACGAATCGAAGGGCGGCACCGCGGTTGGCTTCGTCTCGACCAAGAATGTGGATGTAGGCCTCGACACGGTGGTCCTGTTCGGCGAGGGCTACCAGGACCTGGCGAGCAACATCACCGAAGCCGAGGTCCTCTACGTCAACGACCAGATTACCGAGTACGACATCTACTACGGTGAGGATTTCGCATCCCTGTCCGTCCAGCCGGTCCTCGAGAACCAGCCGTCCCCGCAGGGTACCTGGAGCCTCAACGGCAACGTGAAGGTCGACGGCACCAACCTCTGGACGTTCGTTGACATCGACACCAACGGCGACGGCAAGACCGATGAAGAAGGTCTGCCCTACATCTCCGGTACGTTCGGCACGGTGGTCGATAACGGCCGGCTGAACGTGGGCGGCACGATCTTCGTCGTCACCGACGAAGAGAAGGGCACTGGCAACTACGTCGTCCAGAAGACGGCGATGCTGACGTCCCCGGTCGTCGATGTCTGGTCGGGCGGCACCCTGGGCGGTCACGGCACGATCGTGACCAACCCGGGCGCCAACGGCGGCAATGGCGGCGTCAACCTGACCGGCGCGGTCCAGGGCGACAAGACCGTCTATCTCGGCGCCACCGAGAGCACCATCCACACGCAGTACCTCGACTCCGAGGCCCGCGGCGCCTTCATCATCGGCACCACCACCGTGGACCTGGTCACCCAGAAGGCGGATGGTACGATCACCGACAAGACCAAGGGTGACGGCACCAACGACTTCACGATCACCAAGGTCGATGGCAAGGACGTCAAGGCCGACGTGAAGGTTACCGTCGACTCCATCGGCAACCTCTATCCGGACATCAAGCTGCCGGCCGGTTGGGTCTCCGAAACCTTCAGCGGTCCGTTCGACTTCACCACCGACAGCCCGCGCTACGCGACGCTGGCCCCGGGCGACGAGATCACCCGGATCGGCACGCTGACCGTGGTCGGCAACGTCACCATGGATGACAGGGAAACCGCTACCACGACCTACACGGTCAAGGTTGCCGACGATCCGGCCACCAAGGACGTGGACGAATCGAAGGGCGGCACCGCCACCAAGACCCAGACCGGCCGCACGGTCGTCACCAACTGGGGCAGCCAGTTCCAGGCTGACCTGAAGGCCGACGGCACCGGCGACCGCCTGAACGTGGTCAAGTCGGGCACCACCAAGGCCTTCACCGGCGGTACCTTCGACACCACCGGTCTCGGCACGGTCGACCTGGTCACCCAGGACGCCAAGGGCGTGGTCACCGACGCCAAGAAGGGCGACGGCGTGCCCGACTACACGATCGTCAGCAAGGACGGCAAGGACACCAAGGTTGACACCCTGGTGGCCGGCAAGGGCAAGGCCGACGGCGTGCCGGACGGCATCGCCTACAAGGTCTCCACGGTGCTCGACGGCCATGCCACGGTCGACGGCCGCCTGGATATCCGCCTCGACGGCCAGTTCGTCGACCTGGTCGACAACAGCCAGCCGGCGACGCTGCCCAACCCGGCCACGGGTTGCGACAACGCGCCGGACGGCACGCCGAACTGCGCGCCGCTGCCGAACCCGGCCTACAAGATCCCCGACGGCATCGCCGACGTGGACGCGAAGGGTATCGCCACGAACAACGCCGACTTCTCCAAGGACGCGAAGGTTTGGGATATCATCGTGGCCGCCGGCGGCGTCTCCGGTAAGTTCGACGAGAAGGGCTTCGACGGCGGTCCGAACGACGGTGCGGTGGTTGTCCGCTACGACGATCCGGAAACCGCGGCGGACGAGGAAGTTCGCGTCCAGCTGCTGAAGGCCTACCTGCAGTACCTGCCGGACCGGGTGCGGATCATCTCGATCCCGAAATTCGGTCCCAAGGGTTCGACCATCAACCAGATCGCTACCGGCAACTACCTCGACACGCTCACCAAGTACGGGCTGAACGAGGACGCGCTGCACGCCGCCATCGCCCTGGTGGGCACGGCGTCGAACATCCCGGCTGCCCTGGATGCGCTGCACCCCGAGTGGTACAACGCCTTCAACGAAGTCGGCTTCTCGATCGCCCGTGGCGCCGAGCAGCAGGCCTACATCCGCACCATCGAAGCCCAGGGCTTCTCGGGCGGCCAGCAGAACCGGGTCGTGATGAACGTGGGTGACGACTCCGCAGTCGGCTCCAGCGCCAGTGACCGCCGCGCCACCTTCTGGCTCGCCGGTTCGTGGGGCAACGCGAACATCGACGACGGCAGCGACGAGGGTTGGCTCGAGTACAAGTACGAGACGCTGACCGGCTACGCTGGCTTCGACTACATGATCAACCCGAACTTCCTGGTTGGCATCATGGGTGGCTTCAGCAACTCCAATGTTGATGCCAAGAATGCTTCCGGGAACAAGGGCGACGTCGACAGCTGGCAGGTGAGCGGCTACGTCAGCTACTTCACCGACAGCTGGTTCCTGAATGCTGGCGGCGGCATCGGTGACATGAACATCGAGAGCATCCGCAACATCCAGTTCGGCAGCGGCATCGGTAACATCTCCGAGGTTGCCAACGCTGACTACGACGGCGACATCACCTTCTTCTACGGCAAGGGTGGCTACAGCTTCGACCTGGGCGCTTCGGGTTGGAAACTGTCGCCTGAACTGGCCCTGTCCTATGCGGAGGTGAAGCAGAACGGCTTCTCGGAGACCGGCACCGGCAACGCGCCTGTGTTCCTCCTGAACGTCGATGGCCAGTCGGAGAAGAGCCTCCGTGGAACCGCCCAGCTGCGTCTCTCCAAGACGTTCCTGTCCGGCAACGGCGGCGGCTGGATGCCTTATGTCCGCGTCGGTCTTGCCAACGAGTTCGAGGACAATCTCCGTCCGATCACCTCTGGCTTCCAGGGTGCGCCGGGTACGAGCTTCACGGTCTTCGGACAGGTGCCGCGTCAGACCACCGTCATCTTCGGCGCTGGTATCACCGGCAAGGTTACCGAGATGTTCAGCCTGTACCTCGACTACTCGGGCGAAATCGGCGGTAGCTTCAGCGAACACGTCATCAGCGGCGGCGTCCGTCTCCACTTCTAGGATCCGGCACCACCGTCCTGATCGGACGAAC
>Ga0138276_1235451_pt1 | contig 13037 bp, 22 predicted proteins | sample M_130710_M_mt_FD_106921 | JGI IMG/M metagenome (GOLD analysis project Ga0138276, IMG submission 106921) | Freshwater microbial communities from Lake Montjoie, Canada - M_130710_M_mt (Metagenome Metatranscriptome) | ecosystem: Environmental > Aquatic > Freshwater > Lake | place: Canada: Quebec...
CGGGAAGCCGTGGTAGCCCTTGAAAGCGGGCTTTACCTTTAGATCCCTACATCGAGACTCCGCAAAACGATCGAGATCTCCCGTCGTCACCCCTGGCTCCACACGGCGAACCATTTCATCAAGAATCTGAGCAACGATGCGACAAGACTTCCGCATCGCCTCAAGCTCTCGCTCTGACTTCAACGAGATCATCCTAGACTCCTCTTCAAAATGAAAACCAGCGACCTAAGGCGCTAAACCAAAAGCGCCAGAAGCGCTTGAGTCACCCCCCCGGGCGACGCTGAAGCATCTAGGCGCGTTAACTTGTCCTGACCCCTATAAAAGTCAGCTACCGGGGCCGTCTGCGAAAGATAGACCTTCAATCTATTCTCGATTACCGAAGCCTGGTCATCATCCCGCTGAAACAGCTCACCACCACAACGGTCGCAAAGTGTACCTTTGGCCGACGGAGCGGAGACTAAGTGAAACATCTGACCGCAAGAGCGACAAACCCGGCGCCCACTGAGGCGGCCGACAAGCTCTCGATCCGATATCTCAAAGGACACAACCTGTCCAACCGACCTACCCAAGTCCGCCAGCATCAAATCAAGAGCCTCAGCCTGCTTTGTGGTCCGAGGAAACCCATCAAGAATGAAGCCTTTTTCACAATCGGCTTCGCGGATTCTATCCCGAATTAATCCGATCACCACCGGATCTGGGACAAGCTCTCCTCGATCAATAAACGCCTTGGCTTCGAGCCCTAGCAGTGTGCCCGCGCGGATCGCAGACCTCAACATGTCCCCAGTCGACAACTGGGGCCACCCCTTCAGATCAGTGATCACCTTCGCTTGAGTGCCTTTTCCTGACCCCGGAGGGCCGAACAAAACCAAAATCATGTGGAGTAGGCTGTGCGCCCCCGAATCCGAGTGTGCTTCATGAAACCCTCATAGTTCTGCGAAAGGAGGAACGTCTCAATCTGAGCGAGAGTATCGAGAGCGACCCCAACGAGAATCAGAACGCTCGTCCCACCGAAACCAGCTAAGAAGGGGACCTTCATGGTCTGAGTGAACACAGTAGGAAGTACGCAGATCGTAGCGATGTAAATCGCGCCCCCAAGGGTGATCCTGGAAAGGACGTAATCCAAGTAACTTGCAGTCTCACCCCCTGGCCTAAACCCTGGAATAAAAGCTCCACTTTTCTGAAGATTCTCAGCAACGTCGTCAGTCTTAAAAGCTACTGCCGTATAAAAGTACGCGAAGAAAACAATCAGCGAGACAAAAAGCACCTCGTAAAGCAAGGTTCCCGGCGCCAACTGGTCCGTCAACGACCTCAACCAAGTCTGAGCAGGAAGAAAACTCGCGAACGTTGCCGGAAACATAATCAGCGAGGAGGCAAAAATGGGCGGAATCACGCCGGACGTATTGACCTTCAAGGGAATAAAACTCCCCTGCCCCCCGTACACCTTCCGTCCAGTTAACCGCTTTGCATACTGAACCTCCACCCTGCGCTCGCCTCTCTCAACCATAATTATGATAAAGAAAGTCCCAACAACAATCGCAAGCACCAGAAGCAGCTTCAGCAAAGTCACGTCCCCTCTGCGGAAGGCATCGAGCCCAGAACCGACCCCATCCATCACTCGGGCCGCGATCCCGGCATAGATCAGAAGCGATATCCCATTGCCAATTCCTCGCTCGGACATCATTTCGCCTACCCACATGAGGAAGACAGTACCCGAAGTCAGGGTGACCATCGTCATGAGCTTAAACGAAAGGCCAGGATGGAGTACCACTTGTTGACTCGAGGCCTGAAGAGCAGTCGAAATTCCATAACTCTGAATCAAGGCAAGAAGCACAGTACCGTATCGGGTATACTGAGTAATCCGCTTACGCCCCTGATCTCCCTCCTTCTGAAGCTCGCCTAACTGAGGCACGACCACGGTAAGCAGCTGAAAGATAATAGAACTACTGATGTAGGGCATGACACCCAGCGCGAGAATACTAAACCTCTCCAGGGCACCGCCGCTGAACAGATTAAACCAACTCACTACTGTCCCCTGCATCGACTTCAGGAGCTCCGCCAAAGCGGCCTTATCGATCCCGGGCGTAGGCACATGTACACCGAGCCGGTAAACCGCCAGCATAGCGAGCGTGAAGAGAAGACGTTTACGAAGATCCGGAATCTTAAAAAGGCCAACGACCGCGTTCATGCGATGCCCTCAGAGCAATTCTATTTGCTAACTAACAGGAGCCCAAATCCAGGGGCCACACCTGCTCACGATAAAGAAGAAATCCCACGAACCCCCTAACACCCACTCCCAGGAGCAACTCGTGCCCCAAAGAAGCGAAACCAAGTGATCCGTAAGACTTTAGCTAAACCCGCCCTCTCAAAAGGTTCAAGGGCCTCGTAGGAAAAAACCTGCGAGGCCCTTAACAAGGATACAAACTTAAAACAGAGCCTTACTTCTTCGACGACTTCCGGGCTGCGCGCGGCTGAGCGCCTGGGATTGCTAGCAGCTCAACTTTGCCACCAGCTTTCTCGATCTTCTGCTGCGCAGACGGACTCACTTTATGAGCCTTCACGACAAAAGCGGCAGTAACTTCACCCGTACCCAGGATGGCGAGCCGATCGAACCGCCCCTTGATGACACGAGCCGCGGTGAGCGTCTCGAGAGACACCTCAGAAATCTTCTCACCAGTCAACTTGGCGAGCTCCACTACATTAACAACCGCCATTTTTCGGCGGCCAGGATTCGTGAAGCCACGCTTAGGAATTCGACGGTAGAGCGGCATCTGCCCACCCTCGAACCCTGGACGAGTCGTTCCACCGGAACGAGCCAACTGCCCCTTATCACCTTTACCGGAGGTAATCCCGTGACCCGAACCAGCACCTCGACCCAAACGCTTCGTCCGATGGGTTGCACCTGGTTGAGCATGAATCGTATTAAGTCTTAACATCTGATACACCTTTTAAATGGCCAGGACCGGCACGTTCTATCAAGAAGAATGCTGATCTAACCCCTCTGGGTTAGGGCGCTTTCCTGGAAAATCGCAGACCTGAGCCCACAATTTCTCGCGCCGTCTTTTGACCCTTTCCCTGGATCGCTCGACTCGCCCGCTGATGCGGAGCTCTTATACCGTCTGACTGACAACGTCTACCAAATGGAGAACCTTCTTCACCATGCCGCGCACGGAAGAAGTATTCTCAAGAGTAACGACCTGCTCGCGATGCTTTAACCCGAGCCCATTAATCGTAGCTCTCTGCTTCGGATTACAAGCAACCAAACCCTTCTTCAAACGAAGAGTGATCGTCTTATTCTTGGCTTGCGCCGCACCCTTTGCACTGCTTTTAGCTGTGGTCTTCATACCTGCCTACCTATTTTCCTTAACCGATCGCCGCATGAGGCACTAAATGGCACCATCTGCGACGCTTTTCTTGGACATCTCTGATCAGGACTTAGGAGAGACCTCCTGACCGAAACAGAGATTAGAGCCCGCACCCCGTAGCCGAGATCCAGGCCTCAATCCAAAAAATTTAGGCGATCTCGCCTACAGTCTTGCCGCGCCCTTGAGCAATCTGCTGAAGAGTACGAAGACCTTGAAGTGCATCCATCGTTGCCCGCACAACATTATGCGGATTATCACGACGGAGACTCTTCGTCAGAATATTTTGAATGCCTGCAACCTCAAGGATGGCACGGACCGACGAGCTCGCGATAATTCCAGTTCCTTCAGGAGCTGGCTTCATCAAAACCTGACTTGCACCCCAGTGGCCCACGATCTGGTGAGGAATCGTGTTTCCATCAAGGTGAACCTTAACCATATTCTTCTTCGCCTGCTTGCCAGCCTTCTTGATAGCCTCAGGGACTTCTCCAGCCTTCCCGAGACCAATCCCGACTTGGCCTTTCTTGTCACCGACAACCACGATCGCAGCGAAGCTAAATCGACGTCCACCCTTCACCACCTTAGCGCAGCGATTGATGTGAATGACCTTATTGTCGAACTCGCTATCTTCTTGTGGCCGAGCATTCTGCTGACGCGACCCACCGGTTCCTGCAGCCATTTTATCTCCGATCTCAATGATCTTTTAGAACTTCAATCCAGCTTCGCGTGCAGCATCTGCCAAAGCCTGAACCCGGCCATGATACAGATACCCGCTTCGATCGAAGACGACTGAAGTGATATTTTTCGCCAGTGCACGCTTAGCGATCAGATTCCCGACCGTCTTTGCACCATCGATGGTGCCCCCGGTCTTACCCCGGAGCTCCTTCTCTTGTGTAGACGCAGCAGCAAGGGTCACACCCTTAACATCGTCCATAAGCTGCGCATAAAAATGCTGATTCGACCGAAAGATTGAAAGTCGCGGACAATCAGCCGTTCCTTCCAATTTTGCACGAATCCGCTTCTTGCGCTTAAACCGGATCTGGACCTTAGAACTTGTAAAACGACGAACCTTAGTTGCCATAAAACACCCTTACTTCGCGCCAGCAGCCTTACCCTGCTTGCGGATAATCCGCTCGTCGGAGTACTTGATTCCCTTACCCTGATAAGGCTCAGGCTTCTTAAAGGAACGAATCTTCGCGGCCACACGACCCACGAGCTCCCGATCAGCACCTGTCACAATCACCTTGGTATTGGCTTCAACCCGACCGGAAATCCCGACGGGAAGCTCGTACTCAACAGGGTGAGAGTAGCCAATAGTTAGCGTGAGCTGTTGACCCTTCATCGCTGCTCGATAACCCACACCAACGATCTCAAGCTCCTTCGAGAACCCAGTCGCCACGCCGTGGACCATATTAGACACAAGAGTCCGCGTAAGACCGTGAAGTGCAGGAGCATTATCAACGAGATCTTCCCGCCGAACGACGTGAATGACACCGTTATCAATCTTAAGCTCAATTCCATGCGGAATCGATTGCTCGAGTTTGCCCTTAGGCCCTTCAACCTTTAGGGTTGCACCCTTGAGGTCTACTTTCACACCCTGAATAATCTTTACTGGGGTTTTTCCTACACGCGACATAGATCACCAAACCTCAGCAAGGACTTCGCCGCCCACTTTTTGTGCGCGAGCCTTTTGCCCAGTCATAACCCCTTTAGAGGTCGAGACGATTGCGATACCAGCACCGCTCAGCGGACGAGGCATGGATTCATACCCCGTGTACTGGCGCAAACCAGGACGAGAGACACGGCGCAAACCGTGAATCACCGCAGAACCAGCCTCCGTGTATTTGAGGTAGACCTTAATCATAGGCCGCCCTTCATCACGCTGGAGGCGAAAATTCTTAATATACCCTTCTTCTTTAAGAACGCGAATAATATTCGCCTTCAAACGAGAAGCAGGAACTTCCAACTTCTCATGCTTCTCGCGAGAAGCATTCCGAAGTCTTGTCAGCAGATCTGCAATTGGATCCGTCATTGCCATGGCAATACCCTTTCTTACCAGCTCGACTTCGTCACGCCAGGGAGTAAACCCTTAAGCGCGAGGCCGCGGAAGCACAGTCGGCACATATTAAACTTACGCATGTAGGCTCGAGGACGACCACACAAAGGACACCGATTACGGTGCCGGGCCGAGAACTTAGGCTTACTCTTGCTCTTTTCCAGTTTTGCTTTTGTCGACACGGTTTACCCTTTTACTTACGAAACGGCATACCGAGCTCAGCCAAGACCGCACGCGCGCGTTCGTTTGACTCGGAGCTGGTCGTAATCGTTACGGTCATCCCACGGACCTTATCGATCTTGTCATAGTTGATCTCTGGGAAAATGATCTGCTCACGGATCCCAAGAGAATAGTTACCCCGGCCGTCGAACCCCTTCGGGCTCACGCCCTTGAAATCGCGAACGCGAGGCAATGCAACCGTAGTCACACGATCGAGAAATTCCCACATACGTGCACGGCGGAGTGTCACCATCACACCGACAGCGTTCCCTGCGCGAACCTTAAAGGCCGCAATGGCCTTACGAGAACGCGTAAGTACCGGCTTCTGACCGGTAATGAGCATGAGTTCCTCGATAGCGCCATCGAGAACCTTAGGATTACCTACGGCATCCTTAACCGCACAGTTAATCGTGATCTTCTCGAGGCGAGGAACTTCCATCGGATTCTTCAGCTGAAAGTCCTTCATGACTTTAGCCACAACCTTAGACCGATACATTTCCTGAAGCCGTGGAGCCTTTGCAGGAGAAACCTTCGTCTCCCCGGCAGCCGCGATCTGGACCTGACCAGACCCACCAGCATCCTTCTTGCCTCTGCCTTTAGAGGCAGGGGGCGACTTTTTCTTCGCTTCTCCCGCCTTCTTCTCTGTCTCGTTACTTGCGGATGACACTACCGTTCTCCTTTACGCTCTGAATCACGTTGCATCAATCTGATGACTGCAACGCTTACAGACGCGAACCTTCTTTGAACTCGTTTTCCCGGAAACCAACTTTACGCCAAACCGAACTCCTCGTTCACACTTCGGGCAAACAAGAAGAACGTTCGAAGCATGAAGCCCCAGTTCTTTTTGAGTAATCCCGCCCTGAGGGTTCTGCGCTGAGGCCTTAACATGACGCTTAACAACGTTCACGTTTTCAATCTTAACGCGGCCAGTTTTAAAGGAAACGGAAAGCACTTTACCAGTCTTCCCCTTCTCGCCACCGGCGATAACCTGAACCAGGTCACCTTTTCGTACGGACACTTTTACTAAAGCTTCAGACATTCCGCGCCCCTATTCTTAAAGCACTTCAGGAGCTAGCGAAATAATCTTCGTAAAGTTCCGCGCACGCAGTTCGCGAGCTACGGGTCCGAAGATACGCGTCCCAATCGGCTCATTCTGAGCATTAATCAGAACAGCCGAGTTCGTGTCAAAACGGATATAAGTCCCGTCATGACGGTTAATCTCTTTCTTTGTTCTCACAATGACAGCCTTCATGACGTCGCCCTTCTTCACTTTCGCGTTAGGGCTAGCGTCCTTCACTGTCACAACGATCACATCACCAATGGTTGCATATTTCCGGCGGGAACCGCCGAGCACCTTGATGCACATCACGGATCTCGCACCGGAGTTATCCGCAACATCGAGGCGAGTTCGCATCTGAATCATGACTTGCTCTCCTCACCTTTCTTTAAACGTTAATCTCAATAGTTTGCGCGGCACGACGAACGATTTCTTTCAGTGCCCAACGCTTGTCGCGACTGAGAGGACGCGACTCAACAATACGAACCAAATCACCGACTTTTGCGGTCCCCTGCTCATCGTGAGCTTTAAACCTGCGAAGGCGGCTCAGATACTTCTTGTAAAGGTGATGTCGAACCTGTCGTTCAACACGTACCACGATGGTCTTTTCCATCTTGTCGCTCACCACAGTCCCAGTGAGCTCACGACGACCACCGGTACCAGCCACTGCCTTAACAGCGATCGGTGCAGGGGCTGCCGCCTTGGCTGCGGCTTTCACCGGAGCTTTTTTAGTCTGCTTTTCCGTTCCCATCTTAAAAATCTCCTACTTACTTCGTGGAAGCGGCCGTTTGAGCTGCGCCCGAAAGCAATGTCTTGGCCCGCGCCAAGTCCTTACGCATCAACCACAAACTAGCTACATTTGCCAGCTGTCCGGTCTTCGCCTTGAAACGACCCTGGAAGATCGCCGCCTCCAACTCACGAACACGAGTGACGAGTTCGTTCTTGGAGAGTTTCTTTAATTCCTTCATCCGCTTATGTGCCACAGTCACTACCTCTTACTTCTGTGCAGAAGGGGCTTTTTTTGCCCGCTTCGCAGCCCGTACCTGCTCGACACGCGCCTTGGCAAGACGTTCCGTATCGCGGCTGATTGGCTTACATTGAATCGGCAACTTATGGTTCGCGAGCCGGAGAGCCTCAAAGGCTTCGGTCTTCGAAATTCCAGCCATCTCGAAAATAATGCGGCCAGGCTTAATCACAGCCGCCCACTCCTCGACGTTCCCCTTACCGGAGCCCATTCGGGTTTCGGCAGCCTTCTTCGTGATCGGCTTGTTCGGAAACACGCGAAGCCAGATCTCTCCGCCACGTTTGACGGAACGGGTCATCGCGACACGCGACGCCTCAATCTGGCGAGCGGTAATCCGACCGCACTCGGTTGCCTGTAGGCCAAATTCACCAAAATGAAGATCGCCGCCACGGTCTGCACGTCCGCGCATCTTCCCTTTGGATACCTTACGCCATTTGACTCTCTTTGGGGCCAACATGACTTATTGCTCCTTCTGCGCGGCCTTAGCTTCAACAGCTGCCTGACGCTTCAATGTCTGCATTTCACCGTGGTAAACCCACGCCTTAACGCCGATCACACCGTACGTGGTTTTCGCCATCGCGGTGCCGTAGTCTACGTTCGCACGAAGAGTGTGCAGCGGGACGCTGTCTTCGCTGTACCATTCGGTACGCGCGATTTCGGCTCCACCCAAACGCCCGGAAACGCGAATCTTAATACCCTTGATGCCTTGCTTGAAGGCAGCAGTCATCGCCTTCTTCATCGCACGGCGGAACGCAACACGCTTCTCAAGCTGAGCAGCAACGTTCTCGGCAATCAGAACAGCATTCGCCTCAGCCTTCTTCACTTCAATGATATTCAAGAAGACTTCGTTCTTCGAAAGCTTCTGAACCTGAGCCTTCAGCTGCTCAACGCCAGCGCCCTTTTTCCCAATGACAATACCAGGACGAGCGGTATGGACGTTAACTTTCACCTTGCTCGCGGCCCGCTCAATTTCGATCTTCGAAATGCCGGCTGCGTAGAGCTTCTCTTTCAAGTAGCTCCGAAGCTGAATGTCCTCATGAAGGAGCTTGGAGTAGTCCTGCTTCGAATACCAGCGACTGTCCCAGGTCCGAGTAATTCCGAGACGAAATCCAATTGGATGAACTTTTTGACCCATAGTAACCCCTTCAGCGTCCCGTGCGTTCGCCGAGCACAACAGTAATGTTGCTCGTCTTCTTATTGATTCTGAATGCAGACCCCTTCGCCCGAGGACGGAAACGCTTCATAGTCGTTCCCTGGCCCACTAGCAGAGTCTTCACGAAAAGCGCATCCACATCAGACGCACCCTTCTGTGTCGCATTTGCTACGGCACTCTTCAGAAGATTCGCCAAGACACCTGCGGTCCGCTTCCGGGGTGAAAAACGGAGATAAGTGAGCGCATCGTTGATGCCCTTACCTCGAATTTCGTCGGCCAACAGACTCATTTTTCTAGGAGTGATTCGGATGACACCGAGTTTTGCTCTAGCTTCCATGAAATCCTTCTTCCCGTCTTCTCAGCTTACTTAGCTGCGGGTTTAGCGGCAGCCGGCGCAGCAGGCTTAGAGCCTTCCGCAGCAGCCTTCTTATCCGCCGGTGTATGACCGTGAAACGTCCGGGTCGAGGCAAACTCACCCAGCTTATGCCCCACCATGTTCTCCGTGACGTAAACAGGGATCAATTTCTTCCCGTTATGAACACCAAAGGTCAGCCCCACAAACTCCGGGAGAACCGTTGAACGACGAGACCAAGTCTTGATGACCTGGCGATTCTGCGTCTGCTTAGCGGTCACCACCTTCTTGAGAAGGTGATCATCACAGAACGGACCCTTTTTAATTGAACGAGCCATTTCTCGATCTCCTCAAATCACTTCCGGCGCTTCACGATGAAAGCATCGGTGCGCTTATTGTTACGGGTCTTGTAGCCCTTCGTTGGCACGCCCCATGGGGTACGCGGATGCCCACCGCCGGAGCTCTTCCCTTCACCACCCCCATGAGGATGGTCAATCGGGTTCATAGAAACACCACGATTGGTGGGGCGAACGCCGAGCCAGCGAGCTCGGCCTGCCTTTCCAATCTTCATGTTTTCATGCTCAGAGTTCGATACGGATCCGATTGAGGCTCTGCAACGACCGTGAAGCAACCGCATCTCTCCGCTCGGCATCTTCACTTGGCAGTACTCAGACTCCTTGGCCATGAGCTGCGCTGCGTTCCCTGCAGAACGAACAAGCTTGCCGCCACCACCAGGAACGACTTCCAGGTTGTGGATCATCGTCCCAACTGGGATCGCCGTCAGGGCGAGATGATTACCAGGCTTAATATCAGCCGTGTCACTCGCGAGAACCTTATCGCCCACCTGCAGCCCGCCAGGAGCAAGGATATAAGCCTTTTCGCCATCCAGATAATGAACGAGGGCGATATAAGCGGTACGGTTCGGGTCGTACTCAAGGGATGCGACCGTCGCGACGATCTCCATCTTCGAACGAGCGAAATCGACCTTACGGTACTTCCGCTTGTGACCACCGCCGACATGCCGAACGGTCATTTTTCCGAACTGGTTACGCCCCCCTGACTTAGTCAGAGAAGAAACGAGTTTACGTGGTTTGCTCGGCTGATCCTTCTTAGGAGTCAACACACTGAAGTCAGCTACCGTCTTATAACGGAGCGACGGGGTCGTAGCTTTAAACGTTTTTAATGCCATGATTGATAGCCTCTCTCAACGCCAGTCAGGTGCTCTGGAAGAAGTCGATTTTCTGACCTTCTCCCACCGTCACGATGGCTTTTTTCCAATTGGAGTGCTTCTTCTCCGTACGGCCAGCCCGCTTCAATTTCCCGTGCATCACCAAGGTCTGAACAGCCTTGACTTTCACATTGAAGATTTTCTGAACCGCTTCCTTAATTTCCTGCTTATTCGCACCGGTAGCGACTTCAAACACGTATTTCCCCGCCACTTCGGCAAGGGCTGTGCTCTTTTCGCTGATCACCGGGCGCCGCAAAACATCGTACATACTGCGCATGTAATTATTCCTTCAGTCGACCTGACTGCGATTAGTTTTCACCGCGACCGGGAGAAAGGCGCTTTTCAACGGAAGCCACCGCTCTCTTCGAGATCACAACCCACTCATGACGGACGATGTCATACACATTTAAACCTTCTGTGCGAAGGATTTTTACGTGTGGAATGTTCCGCCCAGAAAGCTCGAGATGGTCGTTCTTCTCATCTACAAAGAGGACCTTATCCAAAGCCAATTTATCCTTCAGGATCTTACTGAATTCCTTAGTCTTCTTTGAAGCCAAGGTAAGATCCTCTAGTACCAAGAAGCGCTCGGCAGCCACGCGGTCAGAAAGAGCCGACCGCAGCGCCCCACGCATCATTTCCTTTGGGGTACCTTGCTCATAAGACCGAGGACGTGGACCAAAGTTCTGGCCACCACCTGGCTGCAGAGGAGAACGGGAAGAACCTTGACGAGCATTCCCTGTCCCCTTCTGCTTAAACGGCTTCTTACCACCGCCTCGAACTTCGCTTTTCACCTTGGTCTTCGCAGTTCCCTGGCGACGACCCGCAAGCTGAGCCTTAATGACTTGATGAACCAGAGCGTGGTTCACCTCAACTCCGAAGACCGCCTCATTCAGAGCGATCGTTCCGACTTTTTTCTTTTCTAGATTCAACACATCCAACGTTGGCATAAACTCTTTTCCTTAAAGGGGCAGCCTCATGTAAGGCACCACCAGTCGGTATAGTGACCTTAGCTCCGTTACGCTTTCACCGCACGACGGAGAGTGACAATGCCGGACTTTGGCCCGGGAACACTTCCATGAACCAGAAGGACGCCATTTTCTGCGTCCACGCGGACCACCTGAATATTCTGAACCGTGACATTCGCGTGCCCCATCTGGCCAGGCATCTTCTTATTCTTGAAGGTCTTACCCGGATCAGCACGGTTACCAATCGAACCCAAGGAACGATGACAAACCGAGGCGCCGTGACTCTTGAATCCACCCGCCATGTGGAAGCGCTTCATGCCGCCTTGAAAGCCCTTACCCTTACTCCGAGCAGACACGTCGACAGACTCGCCGACAGTCACAAACTCAGGAGAAAGAACCTGCCCTACACTCAGGCCGTCCATCTTTGCATTAGCAGGGAGACGAAACTCTTCGTAATGATAGAAGCCGGTCGCGCCAGCTTTCTTTGCGTGCCCTTGCTCTGCTTTCGTAGAAGCCTTCGACTTCTTCGGAAGGAGACCCACCTGAATGGCGTTGTAACCATCGGTCGCCAGAGTCTTCACCTGAGTGACGACTGCACCTGGGAGATCAATAACGGTTACAGCCAACAAGTCACCCTTGTCGTCGTAAACCTGAGTCATCCCAGCCTTCACACCTAAAATACCGCCAAGCCCTTGTTTCAGACTGACAGCTTCACGAGCCGAAAGGCTCACATTTGAATCCTGCTTTTCCATCTCTCTCTCCATTCTCAGCGGTTCCCTACGAGGCAAGTCGCTAGATCGGCTTGTCTTAGCCCTCCTCGCCCTCACAAGGATCCCCCTGCTCGGCCGACTCGGACTCCCAATCCATAAAATTTTGGACCCCCAGAACCCCGTATTAGACAAACAGGGCTGTTTTTTACTGAGAGACCCAAAGCCTATAGGCCGGGGCTTCTTTAGGAACAATGAGTGATTTCGTTACACCGATTATTCCCTCGCCGCATCACCGGGATTTTGAATTGCGTTTCACGTAAAATGAAACGTCCGGATGCGAACACAAGGGGGATCGTTTGAATGTTCCGACTTCCTGATCGGGAACCCATCGAACAAGACAGGGCAACCAGAAGTATCTTCCCATTCGAGAACTAAGGATTTTCACCCTCAGATCACCGACTCCCAAGTCTTGGGGACTCAAGAGGCCGGATTTAGAACTACACGGACTAAAAACTAGAACTTAGGACTTAATTTCCACATCCACACCGGCAGAGAGATCCAGCTTCATGAGCGAATCCACAGTCTGCTGAGTCGGCTCAAGAATATCGAGCAGGCGCTTATGGGTGCGAATTTCAAACTGCTCGCGAGACTTCTTATCCACATGCGGAGAACGAAGCACGCAATACTTATTAATGACGGTCGGAAGCGGAATAGGTCCACGAACCGTTGCGCCCGTACGCTTTGCAGTATTCACGATCTCCCAAACAGATTGATCGAGAACCCGATAATCGAAGGCCTTCAACTTGATTCGGATTTTGCTTTCCATTGCCATAATCACATCTCCTTTTTAGGTTCCTAGGAAGTTCCCCTCTACGGATGTGAGAGTAGAGGCAATCTTTCCCAGGGATTCAAAC
>Ga0138276_1121589_pt1 | contig 12907 bp, 9 predicted proteins | sample M_130710_M_mt_FD_106921 | JGI IMG/M metagenome (GOLD analysis project Ga0138276, IMG submission 106921) | Freshwater microbial communities from Lake Montjoie, Canada - M_130710_M_mt (Metagenome Metatranscriptome) | ecosystem: Environmental > Aquatic > Freshwater > Lake | place: Canada: Quebec...
AACCGGGTTTTTTTATCACAATGTTAGCTCCCTTCTCCTTTGGATAATGGCGGGGGATGAGGCCCAACAAAAAAACCCAATATTTCTATTGGGTTTTTTAATTTATGATTTTTAAATTGTCAATTCAGCTTATGCTTCTTCTTCAACTTCTTCTTTAGTTGCCATTAAGCGCTCGTACTCTTCTTTGCTTCCAACAACTAATTTTTCGTATTGACGTAAGCCAGTTCCTGCAGGAATTAAATGTCCAACAATTACGTTTTCTTTTAATCCTAATAAGGTATCTACCTTACCGTTAACTGCAGCTTCATTTAATACTTTTGTAGTCTCTTGGAAAGATGCAGCACTAATCCAACTATTAGTTTGTAATGAAGCACGTGTAATACCTTGAAGTATTGGATTTGCAGTTGCAGGAACAGCATCTCTAGCTTCTACAGTTTTTTTATCTCTACGTTTCAATAGTGAATTCTCATCACGGAATTTACGAGCAGTAATAATTTGACCGCGTTTTAATTCGGTGCTATCACCTGGTTCTAAAATTACTTTTTTACCATAGATATTATCGTTCTCAGTCATGAAATCTCCCTTGTTAATTAACTGTTGTTCTAGGAACATAGTATCTCCCGGATCAACAATTTCAACTTTACGCATCATTTGACGAACAATAGTTTCAAAGTGTTTGTCATTTAATTTTTGACCTTGTAAACGATAAACTTCCTGAATTTCATTCACTAAGTATTCCTGAACAGCAGTAGGTCCTTTAATAGATAATATATCACCAGGACTTGTAGCTCCATCAGATAATGCACTACCAGCTCTAATGAAATCGTTTTCCTGAACCAAAATATGTTTACTTAAGTTAACTAAATATCTGCGTTGCTCACCAGTTTTAGCTTCCACTAACACTTCGCGATTACCACGTTTAATTTTACCAAAAGTAACAATACCATCAATTTCAGAAACTACAGCAGGATTACTAGGATTACGAGCTTCAAATAACTCAGTTACACGAGGTAAACCACCGGTGATATCACCTGTTTTACCAGTAACACGAGGAATCTTAACTAATATTTGTCCTAATTCAATCTTATCACCTTCGTTAACGATAATATGTGCGCTAACCGGAATGTTATAAGTTTTAAGAGCTTCGCCTTTTTTATCAACGATTCTCATTAAAGGACTCATTGTTTTATCTCTACTCTCAATAATTACTTTTTCACGGAAACCAGTTTGCTCATCAGATTCTTCGCGGTAAGTAACGTTTTCTTTAATATGTTCGTACTCTAAAGTACCACCAAATTCAGAAACGATTACAGCATTATATGGATCCCAATCACAAATTAATTCGCCTTTTTTAACTTTAGTACTTGGCTTAATGTAAAGCTGCGAACCGTAAGGAATATTTCCGGTTGTTAATGTAATACCTGTATTTGAATCAATAATACGCATTTCGGTAGAACGACCAATTACAACAGTAGCTTTTTTGCCATCTGTGTTTAAACGCTCAACAGTACGTAATTCATCAATTTCAATTATACCATCGTATTTTGCATCTAATTTAGATGAAGCTGCAGTATTAGATGCAGTTCCTCCAACGTGGAAAGTACGTAAAGTTAATTGAGTACCTGGCTCACCAATAGATTGTGCCGCAATTACACCCACAGCTTCTCCTAATTGAACGATACGTCCATTAGCTAAGTTACGACCATAACATTTTGCACAAACACCTACCCGGCTTTCGCAAGTTAATACAGAACGAATATCTACAACTTCAATTGGAGATTGATCAATTATTGCACCGATATCTTCGGTAATAATTTCACCACCTTCAATAATTAGGTTACCAGTAGTTGGATGGTAAACATCGCTAACTGTTGTACGACCTAATAAACGATCATATAAACTCTCAATAATATCATCGTTATTCTTCAATGCAGTCATGCTTAAACCACGAAGTGTTCCGCAATCTGATTGAGTAATAATAACATCTTGAGCAACGTCAACTAAACGACGAGTTAAGTAACCAGCATCCGCAGTTTTTAAAGCTGTATCAGCTAAACCTTTACGAGCACCGTGCGTTGAAATAAAGTATTCTAAGATAGATAAACCTTCACGGAAGTTTGATAATACAGGATTCTCAATAATGGAAGCAGTTGTATCACCAGCCTTTTGAGGCTTAGCCATTAAACCACGCATTCCACTTAATTGTTTAATTTGTTCCTTACTACCACGAGCTCCAGAATCAAGCATCATAAACACCGGATTAAATCCTTGGCGATCTGAACTTAATTTATCTAACACTTGTTTAGTTACTTTAGAGTTAGCATGTGTCCAGATGTCAATGATTTGATTATAACGCTCATTATTTGTAATGAAACCCATGTTATAATTAACTATAACCTCATCTACTAAAATTCTAGAATCAGCAATAATTTTTAATTTCTCTTCTGGAATTTGAATATCTCCTAAGTTAAATGATAAACCTCCTTTAAATGCAGTTTTGAAACCTAATTCCTTGATATCATCTAAGAATCTAGCTGTTTTAGCCATACCGGTTTTCTTAACAATCATACCAATAATATCACGTAAAGATTTTTTAGTTAACAACTCGTTAATGTATCCAACCTCATGCGGTACTACTGAATTAAAGATAACACGACCGACAGAAGTTTCGATTAATTTAGTTACTAAATTATCTCCTTCTAAGGCGTTGGTAATTCTTATTTTAATTTTAGCATGTAAATCAACAATTTTCTCATTTAAAGCTATAACTACTTCTTCTGCGTTATAAAATCTTTTACCTTCTCCTTTTACAACATCGTTAGGTAAATTATTTTTAGTTTTTGTTAAGTAATATAAACCTAAAACCATGTCTTGAGATGGAACCGAAACCGGTGCACCGTTAGATGGATTTAAAATGTTATGAGAAGCAAGCATTAAAATTTGCGCTTCCAAAATAGCTGCATGTCCTAATGGTACGTGCACTGCCATTTGATCACCGTCAAAATCGGCATTAAAAGCTGTACAAACCAATGGATGTAACTGAATGGCTTTACCTTCAATTAATTTTGGTTGAAAAGCTTGAATACCTAATCTGTGTAATGTTGGGGCACGGTTTAACATGATCGGATGACCTTTTAAAACGTTTTCTAAAATATCCCAAACAATTGGTTCTTTTTTATCTACAATTTTTTTAGCTGATTTTACCGTTTTTACAATACCACGCTCAATCATTTTACGAATGATAAATGGTTTAAATAATTCGGCAGCCATATCTTTTGGTAAACCACACTCATGTAATTTTAACTCAGGCCCTACAACAATTACCGAACGAGCAGAGTAGTCAACACGTTTTCCTAATAAGTTTTGACGGAAACGGCCTTGTTTACCTTTTAATGAATCAGATAATGATTTTAAAGGACGGTTACTATCAGTTTTTACAGCGTTAGATTTACGTGAATTGTCAAACAATGAATCTACTGATTCTTGTAACATACGTTTCTCATTACGTAAAATAACATCTGGCGCTTTAATTTCAATTAAACGCTTTAAACGGTTGTTACGAATAATAACACGACGGTATAAATCATTTAAATCAGATGTGGCAAAACGACCACCATCTAGTGGAACTAAAGGACGTAATTCAGGTGGAATAACCGGAACTACTTTAACTATCATCCACTCAGGACGGTTAACCACATTTTGGTTTGCCTGACGGAATGCTTCAATAACTTGTAAACGCTTTAATGCTTCGTTTTTACGTTGCTGAGATGTTTCTGTATTTGCTTTATGACGCAAATCGTAAGACATTTCATCTAAGTTTAAGCGAGCCAATAGATCTTGAACAGCTTCAGCTCCCATTTTAGCAATAAATTTATTAGGATCTGCATCATCTAACAAAGCATTTTCTTTTGGAAGTGAGTCAACAACGTTTAAATATTCTTCTTCAGTTAAGAAGTCTAAATAACTTATACCATTTTCGGCAGCTATACCTGAATTAATTACTACATAACGTTCGTAGTAAATAATCATGTCTAATTTTTTTGTAGGTAAACCTAATAAGTAACCAATTTTATTTGGTAACGAACGGAAATACCAAATATGAGCAACAGGCACAACTAAATTGATGTGACCCATGCGCTCGCGACGAACCTTCTTTTCTGTAACTTCAACACCACAGCGGTCGCAAACAATGCCCTTGTAACGAATACGTTTGTATTTACCACAATGACACTCATAATCTTTTATCGGACCAAAAATACGCTCGCAAAACAAACCATCTCTTTCAGGTTTGTAAGTACGGTAGTTAATCGTTTCTGGTTTTAATACTTCACCGCTTGATCTGCGAAGAATAGTTTCCGGAGAAGCCAAGCTGATGGTAATTCTTGAGAAATTCGATTTTTGTTTATTATCTCTTCTTAATGCCATGTTTGTTTTTTTTCTTTTACATTAATGAATCTTTTGATTTTACTTTTGGATTCCTAAAAGGCCCTCTCCGGTTGGAGAGGGATTTAGGGTGAGGCCTTGTGCGACCAAATGTTAATCCATTGTAATATCTAAAGCTAAACCTCTTAATTCGTGCAACAATACGTTAAATGATTCTGGAATACCAGGTGCAGGGATATTATCTCCTTTTACAATAGCTTCATAAGCTTTTGCACGACCCATTACATCATCCGATTTAACTGTTAATAATTCCTGTAACACGTTTGCAGCTCCGTATGCTTCTAACGCCCAAACTTCCATCTCACCAAAACGCTGACCACCAAATTGTGCTTTTCCACCTAAAGGTTGTTGCGTGATTAATGAATATGGACCTATTGAACGAGCATGCATTTTATCATCAACCATGTGTCCTAATTTTAACATGTAAATGATACCTACAGTTGCTGGTTGATCAAAACGTTCACCAGTTCCACCATCATATAAATAAGTACGACCATATTGAGGAACGCCTGCTTTTTCAGTATACTCATCAATTTGTTCCATAGTTGCTCCATCGAAAATTGGTGTTGAGAATTTCAAACCTAATTTTTGTCCGGCCCAAGCTAATACTGTTTCATAAATCTGACCGATATTCATACGAGAAGGTACTCCTAATGGATTTAAAACAATATCCACAGTTGTTCCATCTTCTAAGAATGGCATATCTTCTTCTTTAACAATACGAGCAACAATTCCTTTATTACCATGACGACCAGCCATTTTATCACCCACTTTTAACTTACGTTTTTGTGCAATGTAAACTTTAGCTAATTGAACTATTCCGTTTGGTAATTCATCACCAACAGTAATTTGGAATTTCTCGCGCTTGTATTTTCCTAAATAATCATTGTATTGGATTAAGAAGTTATGTAACAAACGTTCGATTTGTTCGTTTTTGTCTTTATCAGTTGTCCAGTTACCTGGATTAACTTCACTGTAATCAACACGCTCTAGTAATTTTTGAGTGAATTTAGTACCACGAGGGATTACTTCTTCACCTAAAATATTACTAACACCTTGAGAAGTGCGACCATTGACAAGAACAAATAATTTATCAACTAATTTTAATTTTAAGTTGTAAACGTTTTTCTCGTGATCTGTATCTAATTTCTCAATTAACGGTTTTTCTTCAGCTTTTGCTTTTTTATCTTTTATAGCACGAGAGAATAATTTTTTCTCAACTATAACTCCTTTAATAGAAGGAGAAACACGTAAAGATGCATCTTTTACATCACCAGCTTTGTCTCCAAAGATAGCACGTAATAATTTTTCTTCAGGAGATGGATCTGTTTCACCTTTAGGTGTAATTTTTCCAATTAAAATATCTCCTTCTTTAACATCAGCACCAATACGAATAACACCTTTTTCATCTAAATCTTTAGTAGCTTCTTCACTAACATTTGGAATATCTGGAGTTAACTCTTCCATTCCACGTTTAGTGTCACGAACTTCTAATGAATATTCATCAATATGAATAGATGTAAAAATATCATCACGAATGATTCTTTCGTTAATTACGATAGCATCCTCAAAGTTATAACCTTTCCAAGGCATGAAAGCAACTTTTAAGTTACGACCTAATGCTAATTCGCCATCTTGAGTAGCGTAACCTTCGCATAATACTTGTCCTTTAGAAACTTTATCACCTTTTTGTACAATTGGTTTTAAGTTAATACAAGTACTTTGATTGGTTTTTTGGAATTTAGTTAATTTATAAGTTTTAACATCACCTTCAAACGAAATTAATTTCTCTTCTTCGTTACGGTTGTATCTGATAGTAATTGATTGAGCATCTACATATTCAACAATTCCATCGCCATCAGCATTAATTAAAACTCTAGAATCTTCTGCAACACGCGCTTCAATACCAGTACCAACAATTGGCGCTTGTGGGCGCAATAATGGCACAGCTTGACGCTGCATGTTAGAGCCCATTAAAGCACGGTTGGCATCATCATGCTCCAAAAATGGAATTAATGATGCTGCAATAGATGCAATTTGATTCGGAGCAACGTCCATTAAATGAACTTTATCCGGATCAAGAATAGGGAAATCTCCTTCGTGACGAGCTGTCACTTTTGTAGTTTTGATGTTTCCTTTATCATCTAAATCAACGTTTGCCTGAGCAATATTTTTTTGGTCTTCCTCTTCGGCGGTTAAATAAATAACCGGCTTGTTAAAATCCAATTTACCATTAGTAACAGTTCGGAAAGGAGTTTCAATAAAACCTAATTTATTAACCTTAGCAAAAACACATAAAGAAGAAATCAAACCAATGTTTGGTCCCTCTGGTGTTTCGATAGTACAAAGACGACCGTAGTGAGTGTAGTGAACGTCACGAACCTCAAAACCTGCACGCTCACGAGATAAACCTCCTGGCCCAAGTGCCGATAAACGACGCTTGTGCGTAATTTCCGATAATGGGTTTGTTTGGTCCATGAATTGTGATAATTGATTGGTTCCAAAGAACGAATTAATTACAGATGATAAGGTTTTTGCGTTGATTAAGTCAGTAGGCGTAAATACTTCATTATCACGTACATTCATACGTTCACGAATGGTACGCGCCATACGCGCTAAACCAACACCAAATTGAGAAAATAATTGCTCCCCAACAGTACGAACACGACGGTTAGATAAGTGATCAATATCATCAACATTTGTTTTAGAGTTAATTAACTCTATCAAATACTTAATAATCAAGATCATATCTTCCTTAGTCAACACACGAATTTCCATTGGAATGTTTAATCCCAATTTCTTATTAATTCTGTAACGACCAACTTCTCCTAAATCGTAACGTTTGTCTGAAAAGAATAATTTATCAATTACTCCGCGTGCTGTTTCTTCATCAGGTGGTTCAGCATTACGTAATAAACGGTAGATAAATTCAATTGCTTCTTTTTCAGAGTTGGTTGAATCTTTTTGTAAAGTATTGTAGATGATTGCAAAATCAGCTGTATTTACATCTTGCTTGTGTAAAATGATAGATTTAACACCAGCATCAGCAATAAAGTCGATATGCTCATCTTCTAAAATAGTTTCACGATCTAAAATAACTTCGTTACGTTCAATCGAAACAACTTCCCCGGTATCCTCATCCACGAAATCTTCAATCCATGTTTTAAGAACACGCGCAGCTAATTTACGACCAACCTCACGTTTTAGACCTGCTTTTGTAACTTTAATTTCATCAGCTAGACCAAATATTTCTAAAATTTGTTTATCGCTTTCAAAACCAATAGCACGTAGTAATGTAGTTACCGGTAATTTTTTCTTACGATCAATGTAAGCATACATAACGTTATTAATGTCTGTAGCAAACTCAATCCAAGAACCTTTAAAAGGAATAACACGGGCACTATATAATTTAGTTCCGTTGGCATGGCGGCTTTGTCCGAAGAATACACCAGGTGAACGGTGCAACTGAGAAACGATAACACGCTCAGCGCCATTTATAATAAATGAACCTTTAGGAGTCATGTAAGGGATAGTTCCCAAATACACGTCTTGCATAATAGGTTCAAAATCTTCATGTTCAGGATCTGTGCAATAAAGGTATAATTTAGCCTTTAATGGAACAGAGTAGGTAAGACCACGTTCAATACACTCTTCAAGAGCGTAACGAGGTGGGTCGATATAATAATCCTTAAATTCTAATACGAAGTTGTTACGTGCATCAGAAATAGGAAAATTTTCGGCAAACACTCTAAATAAACCTTCTTTTTTTCGGTTTTCAGGTGTTGTTTCTAATTGAAAAAAATCTTGAAAAGATTTTACCTGAATATCTAAAAAATCAGGGTATTCGATTGGAAATTTGTTGGACGAGAAATTAACTCGTTTTTGAATTTTTGTACTTGCAGCCAAGGTTATGTGAGGTTTAAATAATACAATTATGTCTTTCCAAAGTTCTCTGTCTTTTTATACTTAAAAAAACAGGTAAGTGGTCTTCTTATTCAAAAGACCACTTACTAGTTAATATACAGAATTACTTAATTTCTGCTTTAGCACCAGCTTCTTCTAAAGCCTTTTTAATTGCTTCAGCTTCTTCTTTGCCAACACCTTCTTTAACTGCTTTTGGAGCACCGTCAACTAAATCTTTAGCTTCTTTTAATCCTAGTCCTGTTAAGTCTTTTACAACTTTAACAACACCTAATTTAGCAGCCCCTACTTCTACTAACATTACATCAAAAGATGTTTTTGCAGCAGCTTCTGCCCCAGCACCAGCACCACCAGAAACGATTACTGCAGCAGCAGCTGGTTCGATTCCGTATTGGTCTTTTAATACTGTTGCTAATTCTTGTACTTGTTTTACTGTTAAGCCTACTAATTGTTCAGCTATTGCTTTTATATCTGCCATTTTTATGGTTTTTTACTTGTTATTAATTTGTTTAATTAAAATTATTTATTTGATTGTTTTTCAACACATTAAGCAGCAGTTTCTTCGCTGCTGGTTTTGTTTTCCAAAGCACCTAAAACGCGTTTTATTGGAGACTGCAATAACATAATTACATCTGCAATTAATTCGTTTTTCGATTTTAAAGCAACTAAAGCGTCTAATTGGTTATCGCCCATAAATACCATTTGCTCAACATAAGCAGCTTTTAAAGCTGGCTTTTTGCCGCCTTTACGGAATTCTTTAATGATTTTAGCCGGTGCATTAGATACGTCGGTAAAGATTAAAGCTGTTTCTCCTTTTAAGGCTGGTATTAAATCTGCTAAATTACTATCGTTAGCTCTTTCTATTGCTTTTTTAAGTAATGTATTTTTTACAACTGTAACTGAGATTTGTTTCTCGAAACATTGTTTACGAAATGCATTTACTTTTTCAACTGTTAATGTTGAACAATCTGCTAAATAGATTTTATCGTTGGCATTTAATTTTGCTACCAACTGCTCTATTACTTCTGTTTTTTCAGTTTTATTCATCTTAGCAGTGTTTTTAGTTGAGTATTTTTGTATCGATGATAATGCCAGCACTCATTGTACTGCTTAAAGTAACAGATTTTACATAAGTTCCTTTTGCAGAAGATGGCTTTAACTTAATAATAGTTTGCAATAACTCATTCGCGTTCTCAGCAATTTTATTTGCATCAAAAGATGCTCTTCCAATTCCTGCATGAATAATTCCTGCCTTATCTACTTTAAAGTCGATTTTACCACCTTTAGAGTCTGTTACTGCTTTGCCAATATCCATGGTTACAGTTCCGGTTTTAGGGTTTGGCATTAAACCACGAGGGCCTAATACACGTCCTAAAGCACCAACTTTACCCATTACTGAAGGCATGGTAATAATTACATCTACATCAGTCCATCCACCTTTGATTTTCTCGATGTATTCATCTAATCCAACGAAATCCGCGCCTGCTGCTCTAGCTTCTGCCTCCTTATCTGGAGTTACAATTGCCAGAACGCGCAAAGTTTTACCTGTTCCGTGAGGTAAGGTAACTGTACCGCGTACCATTTGATTAGCTTTACGAGGATCAACTCCTAAACGGATCGCTAGATCCACCGATGCATCAAATTTAGTGGTTGTGATGTCTTTCACAATCTTTGATGCTTCGGACACTGAATAAGACTTGCTAGCGTCAAATTTCGCGTTAGCAGCTTTTCTTTTTTTAGTCAATGTTGCCATTTTGTTAAGCTTTTTTGTTTGTTAATAATTGATTAAATTTAGTAAGGTTTTTCGCCAGCTACTGTTACACCCATACTGCGGGCAGTTCCTACTACCATGTTCATTGCTGATTCGATTGTAAAACAGTTCATGTCAACAATTTTATCTTCTGCAATTGTACGAACCTGAGCCCATGTTAATGAGCCTACTTTTTTACGATTACTAGTAGGAGAACCAGCTTTGATGTTAGCAACCTCCATAATTTGAATTGCTACTGGTGGACGTTTAATTACGAAATCAAACGACTTATCAGTGTAAACATTAATAATAACCGGTAATACTTTACCAGGCTGTTGTTGAGTTCTAGCATTAAATTGCTTACAGAACTCCATAATGTTTACCCCTTTAGCACCTAAAGCAGGTCCAATTGGAGGAGAAGGATTAGCAGCGCCACCTTTAATTTGCAACTTTACAATTGCCGATAACTCTTTTGCCATTTTGTTTTATTTATTTGTTAATTTATTGTTGGTTTTTCACTCGAGAAATTGTTTACTTTGAGTTGGAAGCAGCAAAGCGCTCATTTCAATTTTAAAGCTATTTAACCTTCAATTCGTTTATAATTAATTTAATATTATTCTCTTTCAACCTCGCCAAAATTTAATTCAACCGGTGTTTTACGGCCAAAAATTTTCACGGTAACTTTAATTTTCTTCTTGTCTTCCATAACCTCTTCAATTACACCATTAAAGCCATTAAAAGGACCATTTATTACTTTTACTGATTCTCCAACCATATAGTTAGATGCAACAGTACCTTCACTTTCAGTTAATTCATCAACTTTACCTAAAATACGGTTAACCTCGCTAATTCTCATTGGTACTGGTGTTCCGCCTTTGGTTTCACCTAAAAAACCTATTACTCCTGGGATATTTTTAATAATATGAGGAATTTCTCCGGAAAGATTTGCCTCTATTAAAACATAACCAGGGTAAAACGAACGTTCTTTAGTTGTTTTTTTACCATTACGAATTTGAATAACCTTTTCAGTAGGAATTAAAACTTGAGATACAAAATCGGTTAATTTTAAACGCGAAATCTCAACTTCTATATATTGTTTTATTTTTTTCTCCTGACCGCTAATAGCACGTACTACGTACCATTTTTTGGTTGAGGTGTCTGTTTTTACGATATCGGCCATTTTTAATATTAAAAAATTATTTAATAATGTCGTAAGCTTGTTTCATTAACAACTCAAACACAAAATCCATCCCAAAAACTATTAATGCAATAATAACAGAGGAGATAAGAACTACAATAGCACTGCTTTGTAATTCTAGCCATGTTGGCCAGTTAACCTTGTTAACCAATTCATTTTTAGTTTCTGATAAGTATATTCCTATTTTGCTCATAATCTATTTTTTTACTTTAACCAACTTAGTTGTGCACGGGCGGAGGGATTCGAACCCCCATCAGCGGTTTTGGAGACCGATATTCTACCGTTGCACTACGCCCGTAAGCTATATTTAATTAAGCCCGTTTATAAATGGCAAAATGGCTGCCCAGTTAAGGGAGCCATTTTGCCTTATATTTTGACTATGGCTTAGTCTAAAATTTCAGTAACTTGACCAGCTCCAACAGTACGTCCACCTTCGCGGATAGCGAAACGTAAACCTTTATCCATTGCAATTGGGTTAATCAAATTAACAGTGATAGTAACGTTATCTCCAGGTAAAACCATTTCACGTCCTGCTTCTAACTCGATTTCTCCAGTTACGTCAGTTGTACGGAAATAGAATTGAGGACGGTACTTGTTTTGGAATGGAGTATGACGTCCACCTTCTTCTTTTTTCAAGATATAAACCTCAGCTTTAAATTTAGCATGTGGTTTTACAGTACCTGGCTTAATAATAACCATTCCACGTTTGATGTCTTTTTTCTCAACACCACGTAATAATAAACCTACGTTATCTCCAGCCTCACCGTAATCTAAAATTTTACGGAACATCTCAACACCTGTTACAGTAGAGTTTAATTTTTCAGCACCCATGCCGATGATTTCAACAGCATCAGCAGAGTTAATAACTCCAGTCTCGATACGACCAGTTGCAACAGTTCCACGACCAGTGATTGTGAAAACGTCTTCAACAGGCATCAAAAATGGCTTATCTTTTTCGCGTGGAGGAATTGGAATGTAAGTATCTACAGCTTCCATTAATTCCATAATTTTATCAACCCATTTTGGATCGTTATTTAATCCACCTAAAGCAGAACCACGAATAATTGGAGTTGTATCACCATCAAATTTATAGAAAGTTAATAATTCACGGATTTCCATTTCAACTAAGTCTAATAACTCAGCATCTTCAACCATGTCAACTTTGTTCATGAAAACAACCAATTTAGGCACACCAACTTGACGAGCTAATAGGATATGTTCACGAGTTTGAGGCATTGGACCATCAGTTGAAGCAACTACTAAAATTGCACCGTCCATTTGAGCAGCACCAGTAACCATGTTTTTTACATAGTCGGCGTGACCTGGACAATCAACGTGAGCATAGTGACGTTTAGCAGTCGCGTATTCAACGTGAGAAGTGTTAATAGTAATACCACGCTCTTTTTCTTCAGGAGCGTTATCGATTGACGAGAAATCACGGATTTCGCATAAACCTTTTGAAGCTAATACCGTAGTAATTGCAGCAGTTAAGGTAGTTTTACCGTGATCTACGTGACCAATTGTTCCAATATTTACGTGTGGTTTGGAACGGTCGAATTTTTCTTTTGCCATAGTTGTTTATTTTTACTTTGTTG
>Ga0138276_1031200_pt1 | contig 11953 bp, 8 predicted proteins | sample M_130710_M_mt_FD_106921 | JGI IMG/M metagenome (GOLD analysis project Ga0138276, IMG submission 106921) | Freshwater microbial communities from Lake Montjoie, Canada - M_130710_M_mt (Metagenome Metatranscriptome) | ecosystem: Environmental > Aquatic > Freshwater > Lake | place: Canada: Quebec...
CCTATAAGAAAGAATCTCAGTTCGACAAAGCCATTGAGCAGTTCCTGGGCATGGTGAAACTGGTTCCCGACGAACCGATTTCCCACTACAACCTGGGTGTACTTTACAAGCTGACCGGCAAGCCGGAGGATTCCCTGAAAGAGGTGGAGATCAGCACGAAGCTGAATCCAAATCTCGCAGGGCCCCACTTCCAGCTTTATAACGCCTATCGTGCGGCCGGTCGTACGGCCGATGCTACGCGCGAACAGGCGACATTTCAGGACATCAAGAAGCGCCAGGCTGGTGCTGCGGTGACGGAGGACCTGGAGTGGTGCTACTACGCGGAAGTCTACGACCCGATTGAGCCCGAAAAGGCTCCGGTTATTGCTGCTGCGTCGCTCAAGGTCCGCAAGTTGGCCGCCGAATCCGGTGCTGTGAATTCGATTGCGGCTGATGTTGACGGGGACGGCAAAACGGACCTGATCGTCTGGTCCGCGAAAGGCGCCCAAGGATTTCAGGCCGGCACATTAGCTTTGGACCTTGGTCTTGGCGCTGTTGCCGACATCGTTTCTGTGGCGGCTGGTGATTTCAATAACGATGGGCTGGGTGACCTCGCCGTTCTCACGAAAGAAGGCGCTTCCCTCTGGGCCAATAAGAAGGGCAAGTTCGAAAAGGCTGCCTCCGATCTGCCGAAGGGTGTTTTTACGAAGGCCATCTGGCTTGACTATGACCACGACTATGATTTGGATCTGGTCCTCCTCGGTGCTGATTCCTCTCTCGTTCGCAACAATGGCGCAGCGGGCTTCAGTACCAAAGACGCCACCTTCCCGTTTGTGAAGGGCAGCGCCATCGACGGAGTCTTCTTTGACCTCGTGCCCGATACGGATGGCATGGATCTGGTGATCAGCTATTCCGACCGTGGAGGTGTCCTGTACCGGGATCGCCTGAACGGAAAATACGAAGCCATCGAGATCCCGGTTGTCCCGACCGGCGCGAAGTGGCTAACGGCGCGCGATCTGGATAACGACAGTGCGACCGACATCGTGCTGGGGACCGGCAGCAAGGCGCAGGTCATTTGGAACAAGGCCGGTAAGCTCGAAGCCGGGACCGCCTGGGATGCCGCCGGTCCGGTTGCTGTCGCGGATCTTCGCAACAGTGGCGTCGAAGATGTGGTGACCGCTGGTAATGTCTACCGTAATGACGGCCAAGGCAAGTTCACGGCTACACCCAACGCCGCACTGAACGGCGCAGTTGCGCTCTCTGCTGCAGGCTTCACCGACGGCCACACCAGCGTCGCTGCCATCGGAAAAGACGGCTCAGCGAGTGTGCTGGACGCTGACACTACTGTCGGCGCCTGGCTGCATGTAACGCTTGCGGGCGTCAAGAATCTAAAGCAGTCGTACGGCGCGAAGATCGAAGTCAAGAGTGCCGCGCACTACCAGAAGAAGACCTACCTGGGCATGCCCCTCGATTTCGGCATGCGCGACTACAAAGAAGCCGATACGGTTCGCATCACCTGGGCCAACGGCCTGATCCAGAACGAAGTCCACCAGGCGGTTGGCAAGCCAGGATCTTACAAGGAAGCCCAGCGCCTGTCGGGTTCCTGCCCCATGATCTTCACCTGGAACGGTGCGGGCTTTACCTTCCTGACCGATGTCCTGGGTGTTGCGCCTCTCGGTGCTACTTCCGGTGACGGCCAGTACTTCCCGACGGATCACGACGAATATGTCCAGATCCCTGGCGAAGCGATGGTCCAGAAGGACGGTGCCTACGAGATCCGCATCACCGAAGAGCTTCGGGAGGTTTCCTACCTCGACCGCATTCAGTTGATTGCCGTGGATCACCCCGCGCAGATGGACATCTACACGAACGACAAATTCAAGTCGCCACCGTTCCCCGAGTTCCGCCTGTACGGGGTGGAGAAAAAAATCCGTCCGCTAGCGGCTAAGGATGACGGAAACAACGACGTTCTTGCGCAGTTACTAAAGAAGGACGCGACGTACCCGGATCGCTTTACAAGGCGACCCGACGGGACCGCGACGCTTCACCACCTGGATCTTGACTTCGGCAAGTCGGCAACTGCGAACAAAGCGGTTCTGGTGCTGGCCGGTTGGGTCGATTGGGCTGATGGAAGCACCTTCCGAGGTGCCTCCCAAGAAGCTTTGCCTGGTGCAGAGCAGGTTGGCCTTGTCTTCCCGTCCCTGCAGGTGAAAGACACCTCAGGTAAGTGGCGGACTGTGGTTAAAGATATGGGAATTCCGGCAGGTAAACCGAAGACGATCTCAGTGGACCTGACGGGCAAGTGGCTTTCGGCATCCCGCGAGGTTCGGATTATTACCAACCTTTGTGTTTATTGGGATGAGATCTTCCTCAGTGAAGAAACCGGAACGCCGCAGACAGTCTTGACGAAGGTGGATGCGTCTGTTGCGTCGCTCGATTTCCGCGGCTTCTCAAAGCCGGTGATCGACCCGGAGCGCAAACAGCCCGAAGCCTTCCTGTACAACCAGGTGTCGCCCGTTTCCAACTGGAACCCGACGCCCGGAAGCTACACACGCTACGGGGACGTTCGCCAGTTGCTGGGCTCCACGGATGATCAGTTTGTCATCATGGGGGCAGGTGACGAACTCGTCCTGAAGTTCGCTCCGGAAAAACTTCCCGCTCTTCGCATGGGCTGGAAGCGCGATTATCTGTTGCTTGTGGATGGCTGGGCCAAGGACGCCGATGCCAATACAGCGTTCTCGACCTCGGTTGGGCCGCTGCCGTTCCATAACATGAAGAGTTATCCCTACTCAGGGAATGAGCATTACCCCGGTGATGCCGCCCACAAGCGGTACGTCGAAAAATTTAATACCCGGCCGGCGCTAAGACTGATGCGCCCGCTAACCGAAAACAGGAGGAGTTAACCAGATGTCTCCAGCTATGACTTTTACCAGCGGCCAGATCCGCGAAGAGATTAAGAAGCTCATCGCTCGTGTTACCGAGCGTGAGCCGGAAGAAATTTTAGACGAAGCACATTACATGGAAGAACTTGGCGTTGACTCGCTGATGGCCATGGAAGTGATGATTGCCATCGACAAGAAATTCAAGATCGACATCCCCGAAGAGGAATTCAACCACGCCACGAACGTGAATGCGTCGGTGGCTCTCGTTGAGAAGTGGCTCTCCCAAAACGCATGACCGGCAGTAAGGTGATCGGCGGTGAGATGAGACGGGTGGCCGTAACCGGCATCGGCGTCGTTTCCTCGATTGGTACGGGGAAGGACGCCTTCTGGACTGCGCTCCTGGGCGGTACCTCGGGGATTTCGACCGTGTCATCGTTCGATTCCACACCTTTCCCTGTGCACATTGGTGGGGAAGTTAAGGATTTCGACCCCCTTCGATATCTCACGCCGGAGCGCGCCGCCGTCATGGGCCGCGCCACTCAAATGGCCATCGGTGCCGCGAAACTCGCCGTTGCCGACTCCGGTCTTGACTTCGACAGCGTTGATAAGAATCGTGTCGGCGTCTCGATGGGTACCACCTCTGGCGAACCGCTATTTGTCGAGCAGTATAACGACGCAAAGAAGGCTGGCGGCGAAGATGCCGTTCCGGCCGAAGCGATGGGGCGTTATCCCTGCCACACCATGCCCGCTCACGTAGCTCTCGAATTCGGCGCGCATGGCCCGGTCATTATGATTCCCACCGCCTGCGCTGCCGGAAACTACGCCATAGGCTACGGCTACGATCTGATTCGGACGGGTCGCGTGGACCATGTTCTGGCCGGGGGGGCGGATGCTTTTTCGCGCATTACCTATACCGGCTTTGCACGGCTCGGGGCCATTGCTCCGGTGAAATGCCAGCCTTTTGACAAGAACCGCAAGGGCATGATTCCTGGTGAAGGCTCCGGGATGTTGCTTCTGGAACCGCTGGATGCGGCGGTCGCCCGCGGCGCCAAAATCTACGCTGAAATCCTGGGCTACGGTGTCAGTTGCGATGCCCACCACATGACGGCTGCGCACCCTGCTGCCGATGGTGCCATCCGCTGTATGCAGAATGCGATGACAGAAGCCGGTGTCACTGTTGACGATATCGACTACATCAGCGCTCATGGTACCGGCACGCCCACCAACGACCGTCTGGAATCCCTCGCCGTTCGTACGCTCTTCGGAGAACGGGCCTCCCGTGTCCCCATGAGTTCCATCAAGTCGATGCTTGGCCACACGATGGGCGCGGCGTCGGCCATCGAAGCAGCTGCCTGCTCGCTCGCGCTGGATACCGGCTGGATTCCCGCCACCATGAACCATGAAGAAACTGATCCTGATTGCGGCGTGGATATCGTGGCCAACAAGTGCAGAAAAACGAACCCAAAGATCATCCTGAACAATGCCTATGCGTTTGGTGGTAACAATGCCTGCCTGTGCCTCAAGAGGTATGTAGCATGATGCCCCGCGTTGTAGTTACGGGTGAAGGCATGATGACAGCGGCGGGTGCCGGTGTCGACGCTGGACAGGAAGCGCTCTGGTCAGGCAAGACGGTCATCGCCCCAAGTGAGCGCCTGAATGGCGCACTTATGGCGGATATTGGGGAATTCGATCCCGCCCCGTGGCTCGGTAACAAGGGCGTCCGCGTCCTGGATCGTGGCACCCGGTTGCTCTGTATTGCGGCCCAGATGGCGCTGACCGCCTCCAAATACACTCCTGCTGCAACGGTGGCGGATGGAGACCCTGATCTGGGGCTGGTCGTCGGGACTCTGTTCGGCGGCGTCCACAGCATCGCTTCTTTTGACTGGACCGGGATTACGGAAGGTCCGTCGTGGGTCAGCCCGATGGAGTTTGCGAACACAGTTGTCAACGCGGCGGCCGGGCAGGCTGCCATTAAGCAGAAGCTTCGCGGTGTGAATTCGACGGTTTGCTCGGGCCTTGCTTCGGGCCTTTACGCTATGAGCTACGCGGCTGATTTCCTCCGCTTTGGCCGTGCTCGTTATTTGCTGGCAGGCGGCATGGAAGAAGTCTGCGAGGAAACTTCACTCGGCTTCCGTAAGCTGGGAATCTCGTCGCCCTCGGGCGCTGTCCGTCCCTTCGCGGAAAATCGCGACGGTGCCGCACCTGGTGAAGGTGCGGCTATCTGGATGCTGGAGACCGCCGAGACAGCGGAAGCTCGCGGGGTGGAACCGATGTTTGAAGTACTCGGTTTCGGGGCCTTCTATGATGCACACCCCACTATTGGCTACAACCCTCGCGGCGAAGGCGCTGCGGCGGCCATACGTATGGCTATCGCGAATTCAGATCTGAAGCCCGAAGACATCGGCGGCATTGTTGCCAGCGCCAACGGCGGTGTTGCCGGTGATGATATGGAAGCTCGTGCCCTGAAAGCGGTCTTCGGCGAAGGTCTGACCGGACTTCCCATCTGCGCGCCCAAAGCTCTCTTCGGAGAAGCGATGGGGGCCGGTGGTGCTATCGGAGCGTTGGTTGCCGGCTTCGCGCTGCGTCGCGGAGAATTGCCGCCCACGGTGGGAGCTTCCGCCACCAATGGTCTGCAGCTTTCATCTGGCGCTCAAACTCTCCGGGGCGAAAACATCCTCATTAACGCTTTCAGCTGCGAGGGCAACAACGCTTGTCTGGTGGTCCGTCCATGGAAGAAATAGTCGCGCTGCCGGAAATCGAGATCGATTCGGAAGCTATTGAAATTGGGCCCGATGATCTGCTGCCACGCCTGAGAGACAACGGCTATGATGCGGAACGTGTCGCTCGTCGCCGGGCCTGGGTAACCAAAAAAACTGGTGCGTCGCTGGAACATACTGGTGCCGTCTCTTATGACACCGAAGTTTGGCGCGGCAATATTGAGAACCCGATCGGCGTGGTGCAGGTCCCTTGCGGAGTGGCTGGTCCGGTCCTCGTCCACGGCCAGTATGCCAAGGGTCTGTTCTATGTCCCGATGGCCACTACCGAAGGTGCGCTCCTCCGCAGTTACGAACGCGGAATGGTGGCGCTGACTAAATCGGGCGGTGTGCAAACCACCGTCCTTTCAGACGAAAACCAAACGGTACCGTCATTTTTCTTCAAAGACATCGCCGCTGCCCGAGCCTTCCCTGGCTGGATCGAAGCCAATTTTGTCAACGTTCAGGCTGTCGCCAACGCTACCACGCGCCATGGCAAACTGAAGAACTTTAAGTGCTACCAGACCGGACGTCAGGTGCTGGTCAACCTGGGCTTCTCCACGGGTGACGCGCAGGGGATGAACATGATAGTTCGTGCCACCGATGCCGTTTGCCGCTGGATTCAGGCCAACTACTCCATCTCCAGCTACTTCCTGTTCAGCGGCATGTGTTCGGAAAAGAAGCCGTCCGGGTTTCTGATGACGCGCGGCAAAGGCAAGCGCGTTACCGCCGGAGCGCTGCTCACGCACGACGTGATGCGCCTCTACCTCCACGTCACCGCGGACCAGATGTTCCGCATGTGGCAATCGACCGTCGTTGGCCATATTCAGGCCGGGGCAATTGGCTATAACGGGCACGCGGCTAACGGCCTGACGGCGATTTTTATTGCCACCGGGCAGGACGTCGCCAACATTGTGAATTCGGCGCTCGCCATGACGATCTTCGAGCCCCATCCCGAAGGTCTCTACGTATCAACCACACTCTCGGCGCTCTCGGTGGCGACGGTGGGCGGCGGTACCGGTCTGCCGACGCAGCGTGAATGCCTGTCCGTTATGGGTTGCGCGGGAAACGGCAACGCAAAAAAGTACGCTGAAATTATTGCTGCCGCTATTCTGGGTGGTGAAATCTCAATGGGCGCGGCCATCGCTTCGCAGGAGTTTGTTGGTGCCCACGAACAATACGGAAGGAACCGGCCCAAATGAGTACCGCACTCGTCACCGGAGGAAGCCGCGGCATTGGCCGCTCCATCGTGGAGGCTCTGCATGCAGCGGGGTATAAGGTGGCGTTCACGTACGCTTCGAACCCCGACGCTGCGGCAGAACTCCAGACCAAACTCGGCGAAAATGCCCTTGCCTTTCAGGCGGACGTGAAAGATTTTGACCGTGCCGTGGAAGTGATCGAGGCCGCGAAAACAGCTCTGGGGCCGATCACGGTTCTGGTGAACAACGCGGGCATCCGCAAAGACGTGTCGCTCGCCCGTATGACGCAGGACCAGTGGCGTGACGTGATCGACACCAACCTTACCGGCGTGTTCAACTACTCCCGCAACGTGATTGGCGGGATGATGCGCACCGGCGGTTCTATCGTGAACGTGACCAGCGTCAGCGGCGTTATCGGCATGGCTGGCCAGGCAAACTATAGCGCCTCGAAAGCCGGCGTGATCGGCTTTACGCGCGCTCTGGCTAAAGAAGTCGCCCGCTTTGAAGTGCGGGTGAACGCGATTGCCCCCGGTTTCATCGACACCGATATGACTTCGTCGATGGACGAAGCCACACGCAAGAAGCTTTATGCGGGAATTCCGGCGGGGCGGGCGGGGACTGCGGACGAGGTCGCGAAGCTTGCCCTTTATCTCGCGTCGTCAGATTCTGCTTATGTAACCGGGCAAGTGTGGAATATGGACGGCGGTTTGAGCTAGCCTGACTAGATCCAGTTATGTCGGCCACACACACCATTTTCGGGCGTCAGTATCCGACCAGCTACGACGCGATTGTGGTGGGTGCCGGTATCGGTGGCCTGTTCTGCGCCAACCTGCTGGCCAAAGGTGGCATGAAGGTTCTGCTGCTGGAGAAGCACTCGGTACTGGGCGGTTTCTGTTCCGGGTTCCGGCGTAAGGGCTTTTTGTTCGACGCGGCGACGCACTTCTACCCTCTGCTCGGCAACCCCACCACCCTCAGCGGTCGTCTCCTGAAAGAGCTTCAGGTGGAGACTGAGTGGATCAAGATGGATCCGGTGGACCAGTTCCATATCCCCGGCATGAAGACCTTCACCGTGCCGGCGGAATTCGGGCCCTACATCGAGCGCCTGAAGGAGTGGTTCCCGGAAGAAGCGCCAAACGTGGACGCCTACTTTCAGGAGTTGAAGAAGGCTCACATGTATGGTCTTCTCTATTACTTCCGGGGCGTGGCGAGCGACCAGATGGAGAAGTTCGAGAAGCACACCATCTCGTCAAAACTGGATGAACACTTCAAAGATGCCAGGCTGAAGACCATCCTGATGGGAGACGCCCCGCATTGGGGGTCCTCGCCCGACAAGACATCCTACGTTTTCGACGCAATGTTGCGCCTCTCCTACTTTCTGGGTAACTACTATCCGAAGGGCAGCTCGCAGCAGTTTGCCAACGACCTGGGAGCAGCCCTCGAACGGCAGGGCGGTAAAGTCCTGAAGTGCGTTGGGGTGGAGAAGATTCTTGTGGACGGCGATAAGTGCGCGGGCGTTCGGGTGGCGACGGAATCGAAACGCGCCCCCGAACGCTTTACCTTCAAAGCGCCCGTGGTTGTGTCGAATGCCGATGCCATTCACACCTACCGCGACTTACTCGGCGAAGAGAACGGCGGTGGCTGGATGACACCCCACCTGAAGTCCCTTAAGCCTTCCTACCCCTGCTTTCTGATGCACATCGGCGTGCAGGGTATGGACCCCGATAAACTCGCGCACTCTGAAGGCTATTACTGGAAGCGCTGCGATCCGTCCGATATCATCCCGAACGTCTTCAAAATATTCGTCCCCACGCGCTTTGATCCAAACATTGCTCCGCCTGGTTGCCAGATCATCATCACCCAGCGCCCCTCGCCCCACATGGCCGGGGATGATGTTGACTGGGCTGCCCACAAGGCCGATCTCCAGGCAAAAACGCTGGCCCGTGTGAGGGACGAGCATCCCGATATCGACGACCACATCGTCACCATCTCCTCTGCGACGGCCATGACTTCGCAGCGTTTTACGGGCAACTGGCAGGGTGGCATGCTGGGCTGGGAAATGTCGCCCGATCAACTGGGCCCCTCGCGCCTGCCCATCTACACGCCGATCGATAATCTCTACCTGACTGGCCACTGGACGCAGCCCGGCGGCGGCATCACTCCCGTAATCGTCTCGGCCCAGCGCGTTGCCAAAGCTATACTCACAGGCCATGAAGAGGACGCTCGGGAGCTTTCCGGCTATTACTTCCGCTTCAACCGTCCTGCGGAGTCTCCCGTCGAAACCGCGTCTGAATCGCCGGTCGACAGCCTTTCCCACGATATTCTTACCAGGTCCCACTAATCCCATGAGCTACCAACTTCCCGGCTTTCTCCAGCTTCCTTCCTTACTTCTCGAATCCGGTCTGACTGTAGTTCAGGCGGCCGCTGAAACGGCTCAGTCCGTTCTGGCGAAAGCCACCGGCCAGAAACAGTCGGGCCACCTCGGGCCAGCACCTCTGGCTGGTCCGGCAGATATCGATACCGCCATGTCGGATCTTGCTGCCCGCGCTGTCCGCATTCTTCGAAGCACTCCAATGGAACCGGCAGAGATTGCGAATGTTTCGGCCAGTCTGGTGGACGCTGCGCGTCGGGCCTTTTGCTTTGTGGACCTGAAGAGCCCCGCAGCTCTCGCGCTGCCCTTCCAACTCGCGCTTTCCGCCACCAGCCTCGCAGCGCAATCCTCTCTGCGCGGTTTGGTCACCTACGAAGTTCTCGGCCCCAACCGCATCGAAGCTCTGCTGAAGGACTTTGTGCAGATGTTTACCGAACTTCCCGTGTTCATCGGCCTGGAATACAAAGAGGCCATGGAGAAGTGTAAAGAACGCCTGCTGCAGGTGCCGGAAGACCACAAGACGCGCATGGAACTGGGAGATATGTACGTCAAATGCGGTCTGTACGATCAGGCCGAAGAGACGCTCATGCAGATCCCTCGCGAGTCCGATCTGTTTGCCGATGCCACCCACGAAGCGGCGGTGGCGCTCTATCGCGCCGGTCGTCTGGAAAAATGCATGCGCGCCTGTGTTGCCTCACTTTCTGCTCGCCCGGGCCATGCCCGGACTCGCTCCTGGCTCTGGCTGGCCTCGCAGAAGAACAAGGGCTATCCGGATTGGGTGCCGGCTGCAGACCGCATGGTGGTGAAGGCTGGGTACGAAGACACGTCGCTCCATTTCGTAGACATTGCCGCAAAAATTGGCCTGGATAAGACTAGTGCCGGTCGCGGCATCGCGATCTTTGATTCTGACAATAACGGCTTTCTCGATGTGCTGATCGCCGCCGCCCATGGTGGCTGCAATTTCTACTACAACAACGGTGACGGGACGTTTACCGATAAGTCGATCGCTTCGGGGCTGGATAAGTGCGTGAACGGGTTCGCCATCACCGTCGGCGACTACGATAACGACGGGTATACCGACGTGTTCGTAACCCGCCTGGGCTTCTACGGCGGCGAGTGCCAGCTCTTCCACAACAATGGCGACGGCACATTTACCGACGTCACCGCCAAAGCCGGGCTAAAAGTCTGGGGCCCTGCGTTCGCTGCGTCGTGGGTGGATTACGACAACGACGGCAAGCTCGACCTGTTTATTGCTAACAATTTGGGCGGCCTGTTCGAACGCAAAACTCCCAATCGTCTGTTCCACAACAATGGCGACGGTACCTTCACCGAAGTTTCGGAAAAAGCGGGGCTTCACACCACCTGGCCAACCAACGCCGGAGCCTGGGGTGATTACAATAACGACGGCTTCCCGGATCTGTTCCTCTCCAATGGCATGGGACGTTCGCAACTATATCGGAACAACGGCGACGGTACGTTTGCCGATGTCAGCAAAGAAGCCGGGGTGGAAGCCCTGTGCTTCGGTAGCCCCGCGTTCTGGTGGGATTTCGATAATGACGGCTGGCTCGATATCGGTCAGTTCGCCTGGTCCGACCATGACGACGTGATCCACACGATGGAACATGGCGTTGGGCCTGCCGATGGTAATCCGATGCGGATCTACAAAAACAACAGGGACGGCACGTTTACTGATGTGGGTCGGGACCACGGCATGGTGGGTTGTTGGGGCACCATGAGCGGCAATTGTGGGGACTTCAATAACGATGGGTTCATGGACGTGGTGTTAGGCAACGGCAGCCCCAAGATGGACCGCATGGAGCCGATGGTTGCGCTCGAAAACGACGGCAAGAAGTTCCGCAATATCACGTTCTCGGCAGGCTTTCCGTTCCTGGGTAAGAGCCACGGGGTGAACATGGCGGATCTGTTTGGTGACGGTCGACTTTCCGTACTGGTTGCGGCGGGGGGCGCGTATCCGGGTGACCTGTTGACGACCAACGTTTTCTGTCCGGATAAGTTGCCGGGCAACTATCTCAACATTCGGCTCAAGGGTGTGACCAGCAATCGCTCGGCGATCGGGGCGAGGATCTCGATTGTTGCGGACGGGAAAACGCAGATGAGGGAGCTTTCCGGGGGGTCCAACTTCGGCTGCCTGCCCTTTGAGCAGCACTTCGGTTTGGCAACTACGGAAGCAGTGGATTCGCTGAGCATCCGCTGGCCCGGGGGGCATACGGAGCACTTCCATACGTTGCCGATTAACACGACGATTGAGTTCGTGGAGGGTGAGCCGACGTGGACCGATGTCTATGCTCGGGCGCGGGCGGCGAAGGGGTAGCGGAAGCACTACGAGGCATTGGAGTGAAGTAGCCGTCGTGTCCGGCGCTGGACCGCTGGAGGACGCCGCCGGCGGCCTCCAGCCTGAAACTCGGGGCGCTTCACGCCAGAACTTCGATCTCTTTCATCTCGGTGGTGCCATCGGACGGGGTCGGTCCTTGCTCTTCCAGCATGATCCGGCAGGCATCGCCCAAATTTTCCTCAAGTTCCAGTAGCGTCGCGCCTTGGCTAAAGACGCCCGGAATCTGCGGCAGGCGCCCTGGGAACCACGGACCGTCCTTCCAATACTCCATCTGGAAAAGTGCCATCTCGGCTTCAATTGTAACGCCGCGTGAGGCGCTAATAGGGGCCCTTCACCACACAACTCTTCGGTCCGTTAACGGGATTGCATCGCACCGTTCCTCGAATCGCCACGCTGTAGCCTGCCCCCTCCGCCTTCCA
>Ga0138276_1003252_pt1 | contig 11884 bp, 10 predicted proteins | sample M_130710_M_mt_FD_106921 | JGI IMG/M metagenome (GOLD analysis project Ga0138276, IMG submission 106921) | Freshwater microbial communities from Lake Montjoie, Canada - M_130710_M_mt (Metagenome Metatranscriptome) | ecosystem: Environmental > Aquatic > Freshwater > Lake | place: Canada: Quebec...
GACCTTGAATCCAAGGCCTGCCCCCTCCGGAGGCTCATTTATGCTCCTAAAACTCAAGAAGACGATCCCAACCCTCCTGTTCATCGGCTTAGTGTCGAGCTCGGCCTGCCAGAAGAAGGCCGTGACGAACGCAATCCCAGGCGCGCCAGGCATGCGCCAATCAGGCCTTCCTTCATCTGCAGGCGGGACAGCTCTCGTGATCAATCCTCCACTCGGCACCCCCGCCGTGAACCCTCCACTCGTCCCACCGACATCGAATGAGCCAGCAAACCCAAGCACTGCTCTAGCAAGCAGCGCCTCAGGCGCTCAGGCAGCAGATGCCAAGCTCCATCAAAACGCCCCAGCGCCTTTCACTGAGCAACCCGAACCCTCCTGCTTCAACGTCGCGTTTCAGCATCCAGCAGGCCCAGGCCACGCCGACCTCGAAGACTGCAGCCAGCATCGAAACGTCCTGAAGTTATCCAAACCCAAGACAGGAGACATCTTCTCCTCCACGCTCTGTGTGAAAGTCGACGGCAAGCCCGTCCAGCACCGCTTTTCCGCCGAAAAGCGCGAGATCGAGCTCGGCCCGCTCGCTGGACCGAATGCCGTCATCACGGTCCGCTACTGCACCATTCCTGCAAAATGCGATGACCCCTGCACCCCCGAGAAAGACGAGTTCCTCGATGCAATTGCGGGCTCGATCGACGGGGAGAGCGAGGACACCCGAGGCGCCTGGGGGTCCGACACTCAAGACATCCATGTTTCGTCAAAGCTGAGCCAGGAGCTTGAAGGCTACGGAGAGCTCCGAGTGTACTCCGCCTGGAAGCAGAAAGACTCAGCCGGATCCGCAGTCAAGAACTGCACGCCACAGAAGTCAAAAGTCGTCGCACGCTCTCTCGGAAAACAGCCTTTCCGGCAGTAATTTCTCGCCCGCGTTCCTCAGAATGACGGAGGACTTATGGAAACGAAAAAGACATCACACTGGAAGAGCGCAATACCAGGGAAGAGCGCATCGATGGATCTTGCTCTCCTTCTCACGCTGCCTCTGGTTGGAGGCGCATCGAGCATGGGCTGCACAGGCCAACTCCCCAATTCTTTCCGTCTCGCGCAGGTGGAGCAAACTTTCGCCAGCAGCCAAGAACTCAACACCAAGATTGACCTCCTCTGGATCGTCGACAACTCGGCTTCCATGGACGTCTCGCAAAAGAAGATTCGCGAAGGTTTTCGCACCTTCTCCGCACGTTACCTCCAACCTACCTGGGATATTCACGCAGCCGTCATCACGACCGACACCTATCTCGCTCATCCCTCTTTCCAGGATTACTTAGGATCGGTCATTCCAGGCACTGTAGGCTGGACCTCGCCGACGGTCAGTGCTCGAATTGGCACCTTCCAGAACCCGGCTTCGAACGCTTCGCTCGTCAATCTTTCCACGGGACGCTTTGACCAAGGAGTTCGTTATGCGGACCTCATCCCCGCCTGGGGCAGCAACTATGCACGCCTTCTTCCAGGCATGCATGATGGCCCTATCTCAGGCTTCTGCTTTGAGGGACTCCCTTACTTTTTAAGAGGCGTTTCCCAATGCCAAATCCGCGACCTAAACCGAGACACCAGCGGCCCAAGCGCTTGCGCCTCTCCCGGTCCAGGACAGAGCTCACTCAACGAATGCGTGAATACGACCCAGAACGACTCCGTCCGAACCGGAAAAGCCATCCTCGCCACCCAGCCCGCAGCCGGGATCAGCGCAGATCAAGCATGGAGGGACCAACTTCTGACCGACTTCCTCGTGAACGTCACCACCGGAAGCGCCGGGCATGGCTCAGAACGAGGCCTCTCTTCGGTCTCCCAACTGCTCGCGGATAACGAAAACTCCGACACCGCGTTTTTCAGAAAGGATTCCGTCCGAGTTCTCCTGTTTGTCTCTGACGAAGATGATCAAAGTTTCGCGCTGCCCACCGGCACCCCTTCGCCCGTGTCGCCTCGCACGGGTTACGCCTGCGACCAGGCAAGCCTTCTCGCCTCGAACCCAGCGAGTGGAGTCACCGGAAATCGCGGGGCCTGCTGCAGCGATCCAGCCAAAGGATGCGCTTACGGCGCAGAGGGAACCACTTGTCCCTCGAAGACTGTGGATGGCTTTACCTACAAGCTCGGCATCTGCGCTCGCTCCGAACTTCTAAAACCCGTGTCAGACTTCAAGGCCGAGTTCGACACATTCTTTCATGCGCTCGACGCTTCCAGCGAGAGCGTCGACCCTAACTACTTCGTCGTCTCGATCGTCCCAGCCTCAGCCACCTCGATCCAAACCCTCCAAGCAGCACGCGCCCAAGAAGACGCCTCTGTCGGAACCCTCACCTCGTTCGCTGTCGATCGCGGCGACCGCTACCTTGAACTGGCGCGCCAAGTCGGGGGCGGATCCATGGAACTCGATATCTCCACCGAAGACTACTCCCCCGTATTAGATTCGATCGGCCGGGCCATCATCTCTAAGCGGAGCACGTTCAATCTCGATCGTGCCCCAACGAGCATCGAGGACATGATCGTCACCGTGATTTATGCCGACGGCTCAACCCAAGTCGTCGACTCGGGAATGGTCCAGATCAGCGGAAAACAACTCCGGATCACGGATCTCGACTTCGTCCTCAGCCTGAAAAGCACTGACCGCATCTCGATCAACTACCAACCCAAGACCATCTACTAATCTCGTCCGAAAAAACCCAAATCGCCAAATCAAAAGGAGTCTCTCATGTCACTTCCAACCTCAAGTCCAAGCGAGTTCTTCACCGGAGCCCAACTTCTCCACATCCTTCCCCTTGGAATCGCTGGGAGCCTCGCTGCCGGTCTAATCTTCGAACGAAGCACCGCGCTTTATCGTCGATTCCCACTCAGAAATGCTCGCGAGTTTTTTGAACGCCTCACCGACCTCCTTCTCGACGGCCGAATCCAAGAAGCGATCCAACTCTGCGACCGCCAGGACGGAAAACCTGCGGCTGGCATCGTGAAGCAGGCTCTTCTGCGCTGCAATCAACCTGACCGAATGATTGAAGAAGGACTCCATGTCTCGCTGATGGAAGCGACTCAAGTGATCACTCGCCGAACAGGTTTTCTAGCGACGATCGCAAACGTCGCAACTCTCCTGGGTCTTTTTGGCACAATCGCAGGACTCATCCATGCGTTCCAAGCAGTGGGGCATGCCGATGCACAGCAGAAATCGGCCCTCCTCGCCGCAGGGATCTCTCAAGCCATGAATGCAACTTTGATCGGTATCGGAATCGCCATCCCTTGCATGGTCGCCTTTAGCTTCCTCGTCGCACGTCAGAACCAACTCGTCTCTGAACTCGACCAAGCCGCAGGAAAAACACTCGATATCTTGAAGCAAAGATCGTTCGCCCTTCAGCAAGACCTACTCGGAGCGCCTCACCTCGAAGCGGACTCCATGAGTCCCGTCACCGTCCAAACCAAGAGAGGTGCAGCATGAACTTCGACTCAAACGGGTCGTCTGGCGAAGTCGAACTGAACTTAGCTCCAATTCTCGACTGCCTTACCGTCCTCGTCGCGTTTCTCTTAGCTTCGGCGTCCTTTCTCTCCCTCTCGGTTCTTGACGCCGGACTCGCGGCTCAATCGGCCGCAGCGCCTCAAACGCAGGAGAACCAAACTCTGATTAAAGTCAGGATCCAGGCAGACGGAAGTTTTTCGCTGTCAGGCCAGAACGAAACCGCGCGCTCGATCAAGGACCTCCCAGAACTCGTCAAACAACTCCAAGCCAGAAACACCCAGAATCTCGTCGCCATCCTGAGTGCGGACCCCAATGTTCCCGTCCAGAATCTGATCAACACTCTCGACAGCATCCGAACCTTGACCCCCCCCCTTCCTGTTTCGCTAGCTGAGATCTGAACCGTTCGCTCTTCCCCTGAGGAGATTTCAAAATGCGCGTCCCTCGATGGAAAAAAAACAAGAGGCCTGCGGAATCTGGAGACTTTCCTCTCCAGATCACTTCGCTTGCCGACGTTTTTACGATTCTCCTCGTCTTCCTCCTGAAGAGCTACGCAAGCAGTGCCGCGTTCTTTCAACCGGGGCCTGGCCTGAGTTTGCCCGTCACTCAGAAAGAAGGAGTGGCAGTGCAGGAAGCCCTTCGGATCGAAGTTTCTTCGAGCGGAATCCTCCTCGATGGGCGCTTTGTCGTTCGAGACCTGGAGTCTGAGGAATCGCAGAAAGCATTGACCGAGGCCTTTCGGATCGCTCGCTCCAAACAAGACTACCTCCACTCTAAGAACTCCGAAGTCGCCGCCGATGGAAGACTGCTTCTCGTGGTGGATCGCTCCTTGTCTTACGGAAAGCTACAGCCAGCACTCCGCGCAGCAAGCCTTGCCGGTTACGGTGAGTACAAATTCGTTGTCAGCACAGAAGGTGGCCAATGAATCCTTCAAATCGATCTTTAACTAGAAAAGCTCGCTTCATCTCACCGGCAGTGGCCGTGATCCTGAGTCTCGCCCCACCCACCTTGGCTCTCGCTGACTACCGAGGAGAGACGGAAGACCGGGCAGCCGACCTGATTGCACTCGAGGCTCAAGTCGCCGCAAACCGAGGTACTGAGAAGCTCCTCCAGAGACCGAAGTCGACTGACTCGCGAGTGAATCTGCTACTTAAAAGTGCGGAGCAGCTCTCGCTCGTGGCCGCGCTCCACTCCCGGATCACCCATGCTTTTCCAAAACGGGCGACGGAGCATCGAGCTCTTGCGCAGTCCTCTCTAAAGCGTTCCAATGAGCGCCTCACTCAGCTCCTCGCAATCAAGGAAGGACTCTCGGCCCCTCTCCACGCGCGAGTCCTTCATTTACGATCCACGAATCTTCTAGAGCTTCAAGAAACTCAGGCAGCAACCCTCGATCTCCGCTCTCTCATTCAACTTTTCCCTACATCCGAAGAAGCCAGCGCCGCCCGGCTCACTCTCTCCGGGATTCTCGCTGATCAAAAAGACCACGCCGCAGTCCTCACGATCCTTCTTCCTCTACGCCAAGACGCGACGAGCGCTCGTTATGGACTCGCCCTCTACCGAAGCGCCTGGGCTCTATTTAATCTCACGCAGTTCGAGGAAGCTTTGAAGACAGTCACCGAGCATACGCATGCTCTGAGCACCGCAGAGCAGGGTACTTCAGACCAAATCATCCGAGAAAATCTTCTCCTCGATGCCGCTGTTTTCTATGCCGAAGCAATCGAAAGAGCATCGGACTGCTGCAAAATCGAAGCGGCCTGGAGCAAACTGAAGGCTCTCGGCGACGAGTCGCTCACTCCGAGGATCGCCCTCAGGCTCGCAAAACTCCTGCGAAGTCACCGAAGGACCCCTGAACTTGAGAATCTTGTAAGCCAATTTCTTGCCCAGGCTCCCGTCCGAAGCGAGACGATGGAAGCCCTCCTTCTTCAGCTCGACGACGCCATGAATCACCATCGCTTCGGCGAAGTGTCTCTTGCAGCGAGCCGAATCACTCAGCAAGCTGAGAAATATCCTGGGCGTTTCGAAAAGGCAGTCCCCTCGCTGACGGACACGCTCGAGCGGATCACTCAGCTCACGCTCCAGAACGAGAAAGCTGAGGGCGTCCAAGTCCTCCTGAAAGTTCAAGCGCAGCTGGCTGAGAGCCTCGTCAGGCTCGTCGGCGAAATCGATGTTCGGACACCGAAGATCCGATACCAGTTGGGAGAGACGCTCTATCGACTCCAGGACTTCGAGCGTTCGGCCTCCGAATACCGAAAAAGTTTCGAAAAGGCTGAGAAGGGCTCTGCTCTCGCAAGCGACGTGAGCCGCCGGTCAATCAGCGCACTTCACCAAGCCCTCTGGGGATCCCGCGCCGCCGCAGCGAAGGCATCCCCGGGGGCGCTCGACTTCTCGAAACTCCCTGCCTTTCAGGCGATCCCTGAAAAAACGCTTCAACTGGCCCACTGGATTGATGAGCATCCTGTGTCCGACCGTCAGTCAATCCTCCCTTTTGTAAACGAACTTCACCGCGCACTTCTGAGTCTCGGTCAAACCGAGCTCGTCATTCAACGCTCGTTAAGCTTTGCTCGGTCCTTAGGCGAAGCCCCGGAGAGCCAGACCCTCGCTGAGCTCGCACTCGACCTCCGAATCGCGACGAGGGATTGGACAAAGCTCCTCGTCGACGTGAAATCACTCCAGCATTCCGAACTGTCCCGCCGGCCGGAGTTCAAACAGAGACTGCAGAACCTCGAAGGCGAAGTCTCTTACCAGCTCTTGACCGAGCAACTCGCAAAGAAGGGATCCGAGGCAGGACAGGAGCGCGTCGCAGCTCTCACTCGATTTCAGGCCGACTTTAAGGGTCACGAAAAAGCTGCCGAAGCTTCTATTCTCCTTGCCGAAACCTATCAGAGCCTCGGGCGCACCCAAGAGTCAGAGTCCCTGTGGGACTCCATCGCCTCTCTGCCTGTGACGAACCCATCGCGAGGCAAAGCGCATCGGCACCGAATTGAGCGTGCGATCGAGTCCAAGAACCTTGAAGCCGCCGTTCAAGAAGAGCTGCTCTTTGCTTCTTGGCTTCGCACCCAGAAGCGTGAAGGCGTCGAAAAATCCCTCCTTCATGCAATCGAACTCACCTTAGCTCTTCCTACCGATAGCAAGTCTCGGGTGAATCTGATCGAGAAACTCCGGTCCGAATCGAGCCTTTGCGCCCAAAAAACAGACAACGCCCTGGCTGCTTGTCTTCTCATTTCCGCAGACCCGAGACGAGAGGCACTTCTTCTCAAAGGGAGACCACTCCCCGAAGCAGCCCAAGCCTATGCCGCCCTTGTTCGCGTCGATGACAGCCTGGTTGGCTCAGAGAAGAAGCAGCACGCTCAAGTGATCGAGCAGGTCCGCCAGATCTTGACAGGTTGGGCAGGCCTTCCCAGAGCGTTTGCGCAAGAGACCGAGCGAACCTGGGAATCTCGTTTTGCCGGAGTGCTCGCGACCCACCGAGAAAGTATTCGCGAGCAACGAAGAATCGAAGCCGACGAGTGGGCCATCAAGAGACGCACGCGCGCCATCCAAGACGCAGAAAAGCTGCTGCCACTCGCGACCGCCCTCGGACCCTCGAAGCTTGCAGAGATCGTGATCCGCTGGGCCGCTTCGCTTCACGAAGATGCCGCCAACGATCTCCGCGCAATCCGGAAGCCCAAAGGCTTAAGCCCGGCAGAGAGAGCACAGTTCGAAGCACAATTGGAACGCCTGGCGACCCCTTTCCAAGAGCGCTCAGTCGCCCTGTCGAAAGTCGCTTTGAGCAAACCTGCCCAAGAAAAAATTCACAATCCTGAAGCCCCCATGACCTCCGCACCGGAGAAAAAGGAGAACTTATGAGCTCGCCTAGAAAAACCCCTGTCTTTTCTTGGATCGTGTTCGGACTCCACTGTTTCCTCACAAACGAGGCCATTTCCTTGGGGTATTCTACAGAAAGTCATGCAGCTGAAACCCCGATTTCGCCCCGCTCGGACTCCCGACTCAAAGCGATCGATTTCGAAGAAGACCTAGTCGAAGGGCTGAATAAGCGCCCTCTCGACTCCCTCCAGTCCCTGAAAGACCGAGACCGGCGACGAAAAGCCCAGCACCTCTACCGGAAACGCGCCAGCTATCGCCTCGAGATCCTCGAATCTGTCCGTGAAAAGTCAGAAGGGAGCGCCCAGTGAATCCCCAGAGAATCCAAGACACTTCCGCTCGATCCAAAGTCCTCAGGGATCGAGTTTCGAACGCAAAATCAGTTAAAAATAAGGTTTTTCTTCCCCAAGAGGAAGTGCGAATCGACTTGTTCGCAAAACTCGGTGATGGCCGCGAGTCCCTGCTCGAGACTCATCTCTGGAGCCCCACGGAAGAAGAGACGCTGACTCTAGGCGACTCCTCACTCTTCAGGGTCACCCATGAAGGCCAAGTGGAGTTCCAGTACGCTCGCACCGCGAAGCGGTTCCCGATTGAGGCCTTTGCACGACAATCCGTCCTTGAGCTAGATCCAGGAAGCCCGTTCGGCCGGCCTGTGCTCCGCCTGACCCGTTTTCCCCATCTTTTATCTGCAGTCACGCCGGACACAGGTTCCCTGGAGGGTCAGGGGCTTTTGAAGCCCTTCTTCCTCGCAATTCCCGACCGAGAGCCTGAAGAGCGTGCAGCACTTCGCTCCGGGGCAAAGTCTTCGATCCTTGCCTGCGTGACCCTTACCCTTCTCGTCCTCGTCGATCAGGGCCTTCGGGGGAACTCTCCAGCGGAAGATCAGCGGGTCCCGATCCCCGACGCCTACGTGAAGTTACTCACCACGCCGACTCGAAGTGCCCCCTCTCAGGGCCCACGCGGTTCACAGACTTCGTCCCAGAGCGCAAAGGCCGTCAGCCAATCTCTGCAGAAAGCCACTCAATCTAAATCTCTCCAGCGTGCTCTTCAAAACCTCTTTAAGAGCCCGCTTCCCAGCGTCACCGCACGAAACCCTGCAGGCTCGCTCGCGCTCACCGGGCTCTCCAAAGCCTCCAAAGAACTCGCGAATCTCTCCCAGCTCCAAGCAGGTGGTCCTGGTCTTCTGGGAGGGAGTACGGATGGCTCTCGGCTCGGAGACGGAAGCCAAGCCAAAGTCGCGGGACAGGGACGCGCCCTGGTTTCACTTCGACTCGAAGACGCTTCGGTCCAAGAAGGCTTGACGAAGGATGAGGTTGGAGAAGTGATCCACCGTCATGCGGCTGAGATCCGGTACTGTTACGAAGCAGCGATGCTTCGCAGGCCCGATCTCGAAGGAAAACTAGCCATCGCGTTTACCATTGGAAACATCGGCTCCGTCCTGAGCTCACGCGTCTTGCAATCGTCGATGGACGACCCTCGCCTCGGTGATTGCGTGCTTGCCAAGCTCGCTTCTTGGAAGTTCCCAAAGCCTAAAGGCGGGATCGAGGTTCCGGTAACCTACCCATTCGTCTTCAAGAGCCTCGGGAAGGGGTGATCGTTATGAGCGCCAAAGAATTAACCCAAAAAATGATGAGCCTCGATTCCACCCTACTTTTCTCCCTGCTTCTCGGGGTTTTAGGGAGCCTACTCTTCCTCTCTGAATCTGCTTCAGCAGAGAGTCCCACACCGGCGCAAAGCGCTTCCGCTCCCCCGAAGGAGTCTGCCGAAGTCGTCGATCTCTCTGCTGTTCGGGAACGTTACTGGTCTCGCGGCGAAGAGTCCGAGATCAGCGTCGTTCAAAACCGCCAATACAAAAAAGCTCAACGCTTTGACCTCGGCCTCATGGCGGGCATCGTTTCGAGCGATCCCTTCTTGAAGACGACGACTTTCGGTGGGTCGATCGGCTATCATTTCTCCGAGTATTTCTCGGCTCATCTGATCGGGATGAAGCACATCGTGTCGGGATCAACCGCCCTAAAAACCTTCGAAGAGACTTTGGGTGCGACGACGAATAACAATCCGGCCAAGTCCTACTTTGGCCTCGAAGTACTCGGAAGCCTCATCTACGGGAAACTCTCGATCATCGGTCGCTCGATTCTCTACTATGATCTTCACCTGAGCGCTGGCACTGGAGCGATGACCACCGAAAACGGAACGTCCCTCTCCCCGAGCCTGGGTATCGGACAGCAGATCCACCTCTCGGACCAGCTCTCGCTCCGCGTGGACTACCGACTCCAGTACTACCGCGAGACCCTGATCGAAAAAGTCATCACGCCGAAACTCGGCCAGGTGGTCGGGCAGAGAGACAACTGGAGCAACACAGTCACTGTGGGTGTCCAATACCGCTTACCCAATTTTTTCACGCCAAAGCCTGCGCCCCAGGCAGCCCCTGCGTCTGCCACTTCCCAGTAACTTCCCCATTGATTTCGAGGAGACGTCGTCATGTTCGCCGTTCACTTGAGGATCGCCCAAAAACTTCTGAGTCACGCCACTCCCCTCGCACTCGCCTTCACACTTGTGACGATCCCACTCTGGGGTCCTCAAGCGCGAGCCAGCGAGGCCCCCTCGACTTCGGGTTGCGGCCAGGCGTCACCTCAAGATTTCAAGAACTCGACCGTTCGCGAGGCACTCGCCGCCCTTAAAGCCGGTAAGATCCAGCCCACAGAGGCGTTCTCCCAGGGTTGGAACGCACGCCGCTTCAGCCAGGGCCGCGAGGAGCGAAACGAAGCCGAGTATCTGATGGCGAGCGCATTGACTGAGGGAAAGCTTCTCCACTCCGCTCATGCCGCTTTCGCGGCACTTCTGTCTCAGGCTTCCCCAGCTCCCCGCAATCCCGCTCAAGAAGGGGCCTGGATCTGCCTCGCGCAAATCTCTCGCACGCTCCCGTCTCTCAAGCTCCCTCGAAATCTCGTCGCTCGCCTTCCGAACCTCATCCAGAGCGGAACAGAGCGCGCACAAAAAGCGGGCCGAGAACACGTCCTCGGCGTCCTCATGAGCCAGCTCAAACCGGGAGACTCGAGTCCGCGTGAACTCCTCCTGAAACTCTTAGAAGGCGATGCAGAACTCCACGCCAGAGCCTCGCTTTGGCTTGCAGCGAGAACCCACGACTTACCCAAAATCCTCCACGAGAGTGAGCAGCTTCTCACAGCACTCAAAGCCCAGCCCGCATCGGCCGGGACCGACCTCCAAACGATTCACCTGCTCCGCGGAGAAGCATTCTACGGCGCAAAGCGCTACCGCGAAGCTGCGGAGGAGCTGAAACTCGTCGAGAAAAAAGACAACCATTCCACCGAAGCCCTTCAAGCCCTGGCATGGAGCCACCTTCAAGGTGAGCGATACGGCGACGCAATCGGAGTCTCCTCGAGTATGCAGACTGGCGCACTCCGAAAAGCGTTCACTCCCGAAAGCTGGATGATCACTGCCATCGCGCTCCAGGAGCTCTGTCATTACTCCGAGGCTCTTAAAACCGTAAATCGCTACCGCAAGCATCACCGTGGAACGCTCGCATGGATTCAACAATGGGAGTCAGCGCCCACCGCTCTCTACGGACAAACCGTCAAGTTTCTCAAGACTGGGGACTCCGGCAGCGTCCCTCCCGGACTTGCGACCGAATGGCTCAAGTCCCCCGTCTTTCAAAAAGGCCAGAGCGAGTTGAACGTTCTCCTTCAACAGACTGAGGTTCTCGGCATTCACCAAAAACAAGCCCAAGAAACCCAGCGGCGCATTCGAGGAGAACTTCAAAAGGCAGTGGCCGCTGCAGAAAAACCAACCGAAGCCGACGAGCACCGACTCGCTGTCCAGGAAGTCCGACTCCAGTGGAAGAAACTTCGCCGTTTTAACGCCTCCTTCCCGCTCTGGAAAAAGCTTGCTGAAAAAGCCAGTCGTTCTGGCGCCAGCCGCCAAGCTCGCGTGATGGGAGAAATCCAACAGGATCTTGCGCAGCGGACGCGGCTTGCAGGGACTTTATTGAATGAGATCGCGGAGAACCTTGAGCGCTTGGAGATTGAGATCTACGGCGAGGCGTCAGAGGACATCGTCTGGCGGCAGGCTCACCCTGAGTTCAAAGGGCGCGGTCTCGCCTCTCAAAGTGGCGAAGCGGGGACTGGATCCGAAGTTTGGAACTGGGGAACGCTTGCCTCGGGAGAAATCTGGGAGGACGAGCTCGACTCGTTCCGCGCGGATCTGAGTAACCACTGCGATGACAAAGACCGGCACCTGGAAGACTTGCGAAAAAGACTCCCCAAGCGCGCAGCAGCCCCCTGATTTCCAGTCCCGACTTTCCTCTAGCCAGAACCCAGGGACTCACGCGAGACTCTTCGCAAATGCATCATCGGATCCGCCCGCATTTTGAACGCTCTAAGCCATGGGTTGTCGCACTCGCCTTGACTGCGGGAGGGATCGCTCACCCTTCTTCGGTCGCTCATGCGAGCCCTTGGGATTATCAGTTGAGTGCCGACGGAAGGACGCTCCCCTTTGGCTCCTGCTTCACCGCCGAACTTGGCTACAATCAAA
>Ga0138276_1105530_pt1 | contig 11488 bp, 2 predicted proteins | sample M_130710_M_mt_FD_106921 | JGI IMG/M metagenome (GOLD analysis project Ga0138276, IMG submission 106921) | Freshwater microbial communities from Lake Montjoie, Canada - M_130710_M_mt (Metagenome Metatranscriptome) | ecosystem: Environmental > Aquatic > Freshwater > Lake | place: Canada: Quebec...
CGTAAATAAGAAATTTTTCGTTATCTTGATTAAAACTTCTCTTTCTTTTTAAGCTCTGTTTGAGCCGAATAAAACCTTATAATACTAGGTTTTACATTCTATGAATGGTTTTGGAAATGCGAATAGGACGTTTCCGGGCAATATTGCCGATTTGAAATGTTGTGAAAGAACACAACTAATGGTGAAATCCATTTCTGCGCCCATGCTATGGGTAGTCTTTATAAAATAAATCCTCGCGGACTTTAGAAGTTTGCGGATTTAGTGCTGGGGAATTAATTCCCCATGCGGACGTTTGGTGTCCGATCCAGACCTCTAGCCGCCGTGTTGGCAGACTGTCTGGGTTGGCCGTCTTTTGTCCTCTAGGGAGGGACCCCCTTGTCACTTTTCGGCGACGACTCTTGTTCGTCCCGAGCACCCTACGTCCCCTTGGGCACTTGAGGCAAAACCCCCTCGAGGTCTCGAAAGAGTATGCGCTTCGGCGTGTAGCAGTTCAACCATTGTGGAACCAGGTGTGAGGGTCATGGAGCAATGTAAATAGTGCTAACTAACATCGGCTCTTCGGAGTCTTAAGTTGTGGTGTAATGCCCACCTTGAAACAAGCTCCTTTTGGATAGAATGAAATTTTTCATTGAAGTATTGGCTTGTTTCTTGTGATTGTGATGTTTCCATTAAAAATTTGTTCGTTGGATCTCCATGATATATCAACGTGATACTCAAAAATGATGTCGCTTAATTCTTTTAAAAAAAAAATAAAGCAAGCGCTGTCGCAAGACCGCACATCAAACTCCCCTACCGCAGCCCCTGCTACGGGTGAGACCACACGCCCCCTCACTAGAAGCCAGACAAAAATAAGTTGTCCTGGCACAAAACCGAAATTTAGAAGATCGGATGATAAGGATTTAGAGAGCAATGAGATCCTTACTCAGAAAGTAATGAAATCCGTGAAGGAGAGAAGCCCCAGCCAGGTGACTGTAGAACGTTGCAGAAACCGGCCTCTCCCCCCCTCTAAATCTAAACCATACATCAACCCAGTATTCAAGAAGTGTAAAGTAGGAGAAAAGTTGACATATTATGATCTTCACAACAAAAAGCCGCCGACGGAGAGTGTGTCGAAAGCTGTTGCTGTTGAAGTCCAAGAGTTGTTGGATGAAGATGATGATGGAGAGGATTGGTTCCACATGGATCCTGGTGACCGACCTTTGAAAAGTAAATTTTTCTGCTCTCCCGCAACTTCGTCAGAGGAACTTCCGCTGTTTCGGAATGAAGATGCGTTCCAACAATCTCTTGATGATGTTTATGAAGCAATTGAGAAGAGCGACATGGACATTCTTACAAGTCTCGTACCTTCCGTTGTGTCCCCCTGCACCACTGAGAACGCATATAGTTTGTTGCATTATGCCAGTATGACCAATCAAGTTCGACCCGCCGATTATCTGCTTTCGATCGGTGCGAACATCGAGGCCAAAAATGACCTCGGTGCTTCGCCCCTTTACGTAGCTGCCTCAGAAGCGTGCGTCGATATGGTTAGGTTATTGCTTGATCGCAAAGCTAATCCTGGCCATTGCGACAATGAAGGTTGGACCCCGTTGCACATAGCTGCCATCTCAGAAGGCGCGTCACGTGTCATTGAGATGCTCTTGAACTGTGGAGCAGACGGTGATGCTTATAACGCGTATGGGGTTACACCACTCCACGCAGCCGCTTGCTTAGGGATTGAAGAGAACATTATTACTCTAATTCGATCGCATAAGTGCACAGTGTCCAAGAAGAATTCTAAGGGTGCTGACGTGCTATCTTATACCAAAGTGAGCGGTGTCGTCCGTCGTGAAATTGAAGAGATGATGCTTACAGGTTGGGATGAAGCCGTTTTGGTTAAAAGTGCCACAAAGCGGAAGAATCCTTTTTCGGACGGGCTTTCTGAGCCTAAACGATCTTCCTCAGATTCTCATGAAAAGAGTCTTGATTCTAAGCCTTTGACAACTTTCCCTCCTTGTAACGTTTTGTCTTTGGTCAGAAGTGATATAGTCCCTTTAATCTCAGACTTGGGATCTCAATTTTTAATTCTTTTAAACGATTATAAAAATACTTTCTTATCTCTTAAATCTCGATCCTTTTTTCGCCCGTGCAATCTTCTTGTTTCGATTAGGAAGGTTGACATAAACGGCATTACAGCTACTTTCGTCGCGACAGAGTCACTCGTCGACGAGATATGCCGCCGCCTCGATTGTTTGAGAAGGGATGGCAATTTGACCACTACTTGCGGCAAAATAATTTTAGGCCCTGAATCTCCTTGTTTTTTTTTATTTGTGTTCTCTTTTGTTGGACGATAGCCCGCGATTGATTACACAGCATAGTGAAACGATCATGTTCAAAAACTTGAAACAGCGTCTTAGGAAAGTGGGCTTCAGTGGGGTTCTCAGAGGATTAGCAGAGCCCACTGAATTTGTGAATACGACTCGAACCAATTATATGCTTTCAGATATTATTGAGGACGGAGCCTTGTCCTTAACCATGACTGATTATTTGCGCCGAGGTTCAGCCGAGTTTCCAAGCTGGAGGGGTGTGATGGGAGGACTCAGGTACGTGATATCCCTCGCACTTCCTGATGAGGCTGGTAGGAGGAAATGTGCAGAAAAGAAAGCTTTTAAAGAAATCGCTATCGCCACGGCAGAGCCCTTCAGATCGAGAGGGGTTCCGGTCTTCGGCGTTAGTGCTGAGAAGGGCATGTTTCTGAAGAGAGTGAAGCCAGCTCTCGAGGTGGATGTGAAAATTGGAGATAGGAAAAAACCTCTTTCGCGACCAACCATAATGAATATTGCCCTTCACATATGCCGGGACAACAAATATTTCTCGTTTTACCGGCTTCTTGTTTCGAAACCTTGCCATTTGCCTTTTTCTCGTTCTTCGTCAGTGAATATTCAGGTGGCCGAGGGCGACACAGTGTCTGCTATTATTGCCCATCCTCTGGGACAATTGTCTTTTGGCTTACGCATAATCGTTGCATTGACTGGTTCTGACAAGTCGATAGCCCCGTACCTTTCGATGTCATGCCCCCCTGGACACGGTTGTGTGGCGTTATCGGTATCTTCGCCGGCCAAAGGACTTCTCAGTATAGAACCTTTGCTTTCATCTACCAACCCGTCTGAGAAAAGGTTGTTGCTTATGGGATTCGCCTGTTCCGCGTTCATTGATCCACACAACGCAATGCGAGAGTTGGCCTTGAGGTATGATCGTCCGCTGGTTCAACTGGCTTCCCCTTCGGATTCTAGGAAGCAAGTTGAAAAACAACAGAAGTATCTAGGGACCGCACTTAGTTATCTTACGGCAGGCAAGGATCCTTCGTGTGTTGAGACAAAAATTCCTTTAGCCTCAATCGCGCATGTATCCGCTCGAATGGGCGCTGGTGCGGGAGCCGCTTTTTTATCATTGGGTGGAGGATGTTTTTACCTTGGGAGGAAGTTTGCTCCCCCTCCCGTAGCTCCCCAAAGATTGGTTGCGGTTATTGAACCTGCTGTCTCTGGCGCTGCGGCTCAAATTATTATTGGAATTGGCTTTCTTACTCTAACGGCTAATTTGTGGTTTTTAGACCGTTTCGCCCCTTTGAGAGAAAAGGCCAAACAATCTGTTTTTATTATCACTGCTGGCACTGTAACGACTATTGGGACTGCGTTGAGTTTGACTGCTGACTTTGTTCGTTTTGTTGGTAATCAGGCCGCTAGCATTAGTAGTTATTGTTGCCGTAGTCCAGCAGGAGAAGTCGTCGCTGGAGACTTGTCGCACGCTGCACGGAGTGTGCACTGGTTATTCGGTGGAACTAGGTTTGCGTTGTCAAACGCTGTGGCTGGAACGTCTCGGCAGTTTATTTCCAATTGTTTTGCTAGATTGGGATACACGCACGTTCAAGGTGAAGAACAACCCTACGTCTACAATTGCCTTCTGATTGGAACATTGGGTTTTGCTACTAATTTACCCTCGATGACTACTACGGATTTGCTTTATTCTTTTTCGGCTTTGGCCGGTTATATGTATTTTGGGGGAATGCTTTGTGGATTCGGATACGCGAATCTCACCATTTCTACCATAGCCGAAGAGTGTTTGTTTTATTTATTTCCCTCCACTCGTATTTTGGTTGGAGTCATAGAAGGCGTTCATCAGGGACCTACCAATTTTATGGTTCATGGAGTTTTGGCTGCTCTAGCTGGAATTCACCCTTCGGCTGCGTTGTGCACTCATGTCGTTTACAACTTGGCAGCCACTCACTCAGCCAATTGCCTGTCCATTCCTTTGAATTTTCAACACCTTGTGTTCGCCGTCGCTGTGAACCCTACGTTCATAAATTATTTCAATCGGTATGTTTTTGGCGAGGGAGAAAATCTTGTTTCCTCCGTCCAACTGCCCGTGAGAATAGTGACGTGGGCCTATTATTTGGCTTCACTCCGCTTTTGCCCTTCTTTAGCCATCTTTGGTCCCATTTTGACTTATTATGGGGAGAAATTTTATCTCAAGACCTTTGATTCTCCTTTGACGTTACCGCTTGCCATTAGGGCTGAGCCCAGCTTGCCGAGAGTCACTGACGCGTTCAGCGAGCAGTCGCTACGTCGCCAGAAACTTGAACAACTCAGCATTGCTCATGAACGCGGCTTTATACTTTCTTCGACTCCTGAATATAGAGTTGAAGTCGTGCGCGATGTAGCTTTTAAGGCAATAGACCGAGCGACCGCGGACTTGGGTTCCGATTATATGGAATCCTTGCAGTTATTGTACCACGGTCATTGCGAAAAGATCGGTTGCCCTCGTGAAGTCGTGAGTTTGATTGATTTGTTAAGGATGGATGTGAAATTGCAAGCCATGTCTTGGACCTTGGCTGGGAATGTCGCCAACATGAGAACTTTCGCCAACTCTGCTATGGACCGTTTCATGGGTAGTAGTTTGGGTGACCAAGCCAAAGCAAGGGCCTTTACTTTAAGTTTTCTTGATCATTTTGTGGACGGTTTATTATCCAAATTCAAGATGTATCCCGCATGCATATGGTGGAATGCTTTTACCACGAAAACTGAGTCCCTTAAGAATGATAAATCTCATTTTGATTGGGTTGGCCAGTACAATTACACTTATCTTAGGAATGAACCAGGATATAATTCTTTTTACCATGAGATGGGGCTTGGTCGTTGTTCCATTGTAGTGAAAAAGATCGTCAATTCGCCGCAGCAGTCTTATTTGGATTTGGGTTTGAGTGGTAGCTTGTTGGAAATGTTGTTGAAAAATTCCACTACCTTCGATGCACCAGTACGAGGTCTCGACGGAATTTTCGCATCACTAGTAACTCGCATGGCCATCCTTTGCGAGACTGCTGTCCACGATGATGTGCAACGGTTTTTTAATGACGCTGTGTATGATTTGTTGAGAGTTTTAGCAGATATTATTGATTCCAACCACAACCTTGAGGATGTTCTGAAATCCGCTGGAAGTTGGGACGTTTCTGCGCAGTCCGAGTACATGGCGGCCGCGAAAATGATATCTGATGGGGATAGTTACCAGACGGCGATTGATTGTGGAGCCAAGCCCGTGATAACTCCTTTTCCGAAAGAAGAAAACAGGAAAATAAAACCCACCAGTGAAGGACCCAAAGCAACTGCCAACCGTATCATATCGGTGACTGGTACTAGACAGGATACGTTCGTTCAAGTTAAATCATCCGGTCTTATTAAGGTCGCCTCTGAAGTTACCAAGGCTCCGATTTTGTTTCAGAAACAAGGAATGCCATTTGAGATTGCTTATAAAATGCTTACCAACAGAGATTGCAGCGAGATTCCAATTTATATGGGGGGCAAGAACCCTGCTGAACAGGCGGCCATATTGTCTAGTTGGTTTGACGGGCGTGTGATCGGCGCTGATTTAGCCAATTGCGAAGCGACCATGCTTCCTACTTTGACAGCCATGAAACTTGCTCTCACTCGATTGATATCTGAGAGAGGGCATAGGCCTCATTTTGCAGGTTTGATGCTGAGCATCGATGCTTGCTTGCATCCGAATTATGAGGTCAAGGGTTTGTTGTCCGTCCGCACTAGAAGTTTGAATGCTAGTGGTCAGAGTGCTACAGCTTTTTTTTCTTCCGTACATGAAGTGATTTTTAAAATGCTCACTATTGCCCATTATGACAACTCTCGAGCAGATCGTCCTGAGCTTGTTTCCAGAACTAGGTGTGTATCAACTAACTTTGGAGATGACAACATCCTTTCCGTATATGCCTCGGATTTCGAGTTGGCGAAGCTACAAGAATCCGCAGATGCTGTATCTAAAGGAATATTAGGAGATCGTAAGGTTCTTACTTTTGATTATATTGGAGGTGAAATCGGCGCCTGTGATATGCTACGATTAGTAAAAGGGGGCTACAGCTCTGGTTGTGTTATATATGATCATGAGGCGAGCGTTTGCAGATCTGACACGCTTCTCGTTCAGAAGATGAAGGAAGGTAGAGTTGATGAGATTAGGCTTGAGTTGAAGAAATCTTTTCCCGATTTTCTGCGGGTTATCTCGACTGAGCTGATGGGAGCTTTCACCACTCAAAAGAATTTCGTAGACAGGTCTTGTTTGAAAGCCGTGGGATATTCACATTTGTTTCAGAGCATCCCTGGGTCTAGATGGTTTTTCTTAGCCTATGTTCTCCCTTCCTTTTCTTATGAGGAAGTGTTAGATAAGGCAAGGAGATCTGTGGGAAAAGTTAAGAATTTACCTAGGTCAGTGGAGACTTTGTTGAACACTAGTGAGTTGACCATGGCTGAAAATATCCTGCCGAGTGAAGAACAATATAAGCATTCTGCCAGAATTTGGAATTTAGACGTCGCCACGATGAAGTATATCGATCGCGAAATCTTACCTCAATACGCACGAGAGCTTGGTCGGAGGCGTGAGGAGTTGTTTTATAATAGGAAGAATATGATATTTAACACTGAGAGGTCCGAGAGTAAGGTCAATCCCGAGCCGATCAGACATCCTGAGAAAGAATTAGTGACTGTACTTCCAACCGGATTAGGTTTTGATTATTCATCGTCTCTACACCGAATTTGGCAATTGCCGGAAAATGCTCAGCCAGAATGCAGGCCGTATGTTCCTATTAAGAATTTTTATGAGCGGGTATCCAGACCCTTGCCAGTACTCGTCTCGGTGTGGCCGCCCGTTGCGCTTGATTTAAATGGAAACTTGGTAAAGCCCGGCTTTTCCAGTCCGAATGCCCTAGGTAACTTTAGAGAGGAGATTAACCGCACAAGGGAGTTCCACGCTACTAATTTACTTTTGTCAGTTCCTTATTATTGGAATTTATCCACTCGACTTTTGAACAAGCTCATGCACACTCTCAATGGCAATATTGATGTAGCACAGGCACTTTCCGGCTTTCTTACAAAAAATTATTTCGAGCCTTTAGCTTCCGATGATGTTTCCCGCGAAGCTGAAATGGGTGATTTTGAAGCTTTCATATCAGATTGTATACTTGGTAGCGTGGACGTTCAACGAGATGCGGATTCCGAGAAGAAGAAAGGTAAACAGGTTGTTAAAGCTCCGTTCGGCAAGGCCATTAGTACCGTAGCCGGCCCCGCTCAGACGAAAGAAGAGAAGAATGCAAAGTCTAAACATATTAAAGAGACCGTAGAGGCGCACGCATCCCGTATCATTTCTGGTATTAAGAATTTTCATGAATTGTTGCACGCATACGTTTTTGGTCCTTTGAAACCCGGTTCTGTGGGTTTTAGAATCCAAAAACTGGTCCTCGATTCAGCTATTTTAAAGTTCCAGCTGAAAAAAGATCAGGCTTGGGTCATAAGACTGATTATGTTTCCACCGTCCGGAAATGAAGCATTTGAGCTGTTGAGAGCCCAGTTGCCACTCACTGCTAATGGCTCGTCGATTAATACGGTTGGAGGCCCTACTACTTTGACTCAGGAAACCGCCACCGTTCTCTCTTTTCTTGGCGCTCAGTCCCGCACGAAACGTTTAACTATTCTTGCTAGTTTAGATTTGTCGGAAGATACCTCCTCACATATTGTCCATGTCTCTCAGAAAAATATTATCACAACTACTAGTGGCACTCCAGTGTCTCTTTTAGATGCAGTGTCTAGTGCGCACAATAAAGCTATGCACTTGTACAATGGAAACATATTTTTCTCTTCCAGTCAGCTCCAGGGGGTGGCTTATTGGTGCATTAACAGCATATCATTGTCTTATCTCGATGCTATTTCGGGCGCGTTGAACAGGACTATGCATGCTCTCAACGGAAATATACCTCTGGTTAATTTTTCCGTAGCTTTATTGATTATTGCTTTCGTCTGCAGCTCTGAAGTTGTCGTTCGTCCTGAACGAAACACAAGAGTTTTGGCCCATGATATAGGGCCTACTAAAGAAAACAAACCAATGAGCATTTTTACCGACAACAATTCATTTCCTTCTATCAGCCGCTCCGGATCCGTCGAAAATTCTTCTACCATGCCTTACTCAGATTCACAGTCTATTGCTATAGTTAGTAGCTGTGGAGCGGACATGGGAGATCACACTTTATCTTCTTGTAATTGGGATCTTGAGACGACCCAGCCCAACCCCGCGGATTTGTATTATACGTGTTCTGGATGTGTGCCTCCTAGTGGAATCCGAGTAGAGGTCACCCAAGGGCCTGGGATCGGACCCCCTGTCTTGGTGAGTGGAACTGTAGTGCGCCACCCCGATATGTTGCTTCACAGGATTGATCAGGATGGCAATCGCGCCAAAGAGGGAGCTTACCATCTGCATGAGGTTTGTTGCGCTGCAAACGACGACTTCGTTTGGAATAACGTTTGCAGTTTCATGCGTACCACTGGTGGCTTTTATTTGACTGAGTTTTCATCATTTGAGGCCAAGTGCTCGGCTCTATTTGTGCAGACTAAAGGACTTTCTGATCCTGCAGACCAGCCACCCGGACGTAGGATTGTCCAACAAGGCGTGTGGGCAGTGGGTGTAGGGCACGAGTCAGGCGTTAGAGTTGGCAACTTGCTTAATATTAGCGCGTCCAATGAACCACCTGATCCGTCCGATACTATTTATCACGGTCCTGCAGGGTTAGTGTACGTGTCTGAACGCATTCTTGCCACTCTCAGACCAGATGTTTCCTCTCTGCCAGTGTTTGAGCTTTTGATTAGAAATGCAAAGCGAAGGTTCAATCGTTTGAGCTTGGTCTCATCAGCTGATGGTTCCGTGGCCATTTGTAATTCTGGTGCTTCAATTCTTGGTGCTATTGCTGTTGAGATCAATCGCGATTTCCGGCCTTGCTCTCGAATTGTCGTCACCGGAGGCGTAGATTCCCGGTATTTGACTACGGCTGTTGAGGAGAAAAGAAGCTTTGTGTTTGAGTGTTCCCGAGACCACAGCCTCACAGGCAAGTTCGAACCTGTTTGTGAGGTGCAAGGTTACCCCGATAGATTGTTGGTTACAGACGATTTGCAGGATCTAGATTTGATTCAACGTGTTGATGAATTATGCCATAAGTATGAGAGGTTAGCGGCCTCTCCGAAAACTGCAGACGAGCGGATTTTTAGGAACGTTAAGGTCCCTCGGCCACAGAAAGCATGTTGCAGCGCTGTTTTTATGGAAAAGAAAGCAGCAAACGTAGTGAGTCAGATTCACAAATCGTTTGAAACCGGTCCCGACGCCCACTCAGTGGAGGGAATCGGGACTGAGTGCGCTACCAACTCTGGAGTCAGTAGGTTCACGCTCGAGTTGGGAACTGATTTGTCGGGGTTAGCTGTGATGCCCGGATACACGACCCAGCCCATTGACGGATCTTCGACCAATGAGAACACTAATGTCGTTCCTCGCGCCACCTTAAAACTCTACGCCACTAGTTCCAAGGTCGGCGGAGCTTTTCTGCCTTTTACTGGTAACGGTCTGGTCAACGGCACCCTTCCTAGAGTTAACGCCATAAATGCTACCAATAAATTGCGCAACTCCCACGTCACTGTGCGGATCGGCGTCGGGTCTGGTAGTGCGCCTATGATTGTAAATGGAAATATGACGACAGGTTATTTTACTGGCCGAGATACTCGTTCCAGCACGGTTTTGTCCACCGACAGGATAGTCGAGACCCTCAGAAAAGGAGGTTTCGACACTCATTTGCTTCCCTTTGGTTACGCCAAGTACGACAAGAATGTCGTCACGCTTAACAGTGGTGAGTTCACAGGAACTTACGGAAGCACTATGAGTTATCAGTTAGGAGGACAAGAAGTTAATTGGTACATGAATAGTTTTGGCCAGACTGGCATTAGCATTCCACAGACTATCTTTAGTGTCTCTACCAGCAATTTGACGGCCACCACAATGGGAAGATCTCTTACCAATCAGTTTAGTGCTTCTAAAATCAGCATTTCGTACTCGATTCCATTGGCTTTCACCATTTCTCCTGCCATTGCCTCTGGTACCGTTGTCGCAGCTCCCATCGTGACGTTGACCTCTGGAGTCGACAATATTACTGCGACTGGCGATCCCACCACCAATTTCTTTACGAGCACTCAGACTTCTCGGGTGATTTGGACCGGTATTGGCACCTCTGGAGGAGCTTTGGACGCTGTTTTGAGTGGAACTTTCAACTTTCAGGCACCGTCAGCCGTGTCGTTTCTTCAGTTGTCGGTTAACATTAATTTCCAAATTGCCACTACCACGGCGAATTTGAATAACACTTATCCATCGAATTCCACTTATAATTTGCAGATTGAAACCAATCGAGATTCCCCAGTTTTAGTCCCATGTATATACGGAGTCCAGATGTCATCTGGTTCCACTCTGCAAGCTATTGTTAGTACTTCCACATTAGATATCAGTCCTGTGACAACCAAGTTGGCCTTGTTGGTTGGCGCTTGCAAGGAAAATAGAACAGTCGAAGACCGTTTGGCTACCCTTGAATCGTCTCAGGGTAGTTATTATCGCGATGGAATTTTGGAGGATTCTGCTTTTTATTATGATTCGGAGAAAACTAAGTTGCGCTTACCCTTTGACTTGATCGATGAGTCAATGGCGAAGTTTATGCAACATGTGGACTCTGAGTCTAATACCGGTATTTTTGATTTACTTGGTTCTGTGGCCAACGCTTTAAGCGCAGCTCCCGGAACAGCAGGTATGATTGGGAAAATCGGTAGTCTCGCTCTCCCTGTGGTTCAAGGTTTAGTGGAGTCCAGAAGCAGTCGGCAGCAGGAAGAGCCATATGGTGGTAAGGAACAGCGCACCCAACGAATGGGATCCTACCCTGTTCAGGACTCCAGATCATCAGTGAAACTCGTCAGAAACCCCGCACCTGCAATGACAAGCGACAAAAATTCCAGGAAGAAGAATCGGAAGTTGAAGAAGGCTCTGCCCGCATCCGCAGAACCCATCCACCCTCCTGAATCTTCGACCTCAGCCAGGAGAAAGAAGAACGTGAACTAAACGATACCTTTCTCCAATTAACGTAACAGGGAAACCGAGGATTAACGAC
>Ga0138276_1134905_pt1 | contig 11438 bp, 11 predicted proteins | sample M_130710_M_mt_FD_106921 | JGI IMG/M metagenome (GOLD analysis project Ga0138276, IMG submission 106921) | Freshwater microbial communities from Lake Montjoie, Canada - M_130710_M_mt (Metagenome Metatranscriptome) | ecosystem: Environmental > Aquatic > Freshwater > Lake | place: Canada: Quebec...
CGAAGCCGACGTGCTGTTCGTCACCATCACCGCCGACCGCTTCGTCAACAAGGGCCCCGGCCGCCCGGTGTTCACCGGCCGCCTGCGTGCCGAAATGCTGGGCGCTCTGCAGATGATCGGCGCTGTCGCGATCAACGAGGCGCCGGGCGCCGAAGAAGTCATCGCGAAGATTAAGCCCGATGTTTACGTAAAGGGCCCCGATTACCGCCGTGAAGCCGAAGACATCACCGGCCGCATCCGCGCCGAGCGCGAAACCGTTGAAAAGTACGGCGGCCGCATCGCCTTCACCGACGACCTGGTGCTCTCGTCGTCGCAGCTCATCAACGACCACTTCAGCCTGCTCGACCCGGAAGTGCAGAACTTCCTCAACGGGCACCGTCACAACGGCGCGTTGCCCAAGGCCATGGCGGCCATCGAGAGCGTGGCCAATCTCAAGGTTCTGTTCGTCGGCGACGCGATCATCGACGAGTACCAGTACAGCCGCGCCATGGGCAAGTCGGCCAAGGAAAACATCATTGCCAGCCGTTCGGTCGGCGCGGAGCTGTTTGCCGGTGGCGTCGTTGCCGCCGCCAATCACGCCGCAACGTTCTGCAAGGAAGTGGAAGTCCTGACTTGCCTCGGCCAGCAGGACCCGTACGAGGACGTGATTCAGGCTGCGTTGGCCGACAACGTGCGCGGCAACTTCCTGTACCGCGGTGACACGCCCACCACGCGCAAGTGCCGGTTCATCGATCCGGCCCACATGCGCAAGCTGTTCGAGATCTACTACTTCGACGACCGGCCCCTGAACGGCAAGCTGGAGCAGGATTTCTGCGACCAGATTCGCGAGCGGGCTAAGGATTTCGACGTCGTCGTCGTCACCGATTTCGGTCACGGCCTGCTGACCCAAAAGGCCATCGACGCCCTCACCGAGAACGCCAAGTTCCTGGCGGTAAACGCGCAGACCAACAGCGCCAATCACGGCTACAACCTGGTCACCAAGTACCGCCGCGCCGACTACGTCTCGATCGACATGCCAGAAGCGCGCTTGGCCGCCGGCGACCGCTTCGGCGAGTTGGGCGACATCATCGCCACCAAGCTCGCGCCGGCCACCGGCGCGTCCAACTTCGTCATCACCGATGGCGGGGCAGGGTGCGTGGCGTATTCCAAGGACCGCGGCGCCATGCGCGTGCCCGCCTTCACCAAGCAGGTGGTCGATACCGTCGGCGCCGGCGATGCGTTCCTCGCCGTCACCGCACCCATCGTTTCCACCGGCACGGATATGGAACTGGTGGGCCTCATTGGCAACGCCGTGGGCGCGATGAAGGTCGCGACCGTCGGCCACCGCCAGTCGGTCGAGAAGGTTCCTCTGATGAAATACGTCACCGCGCTGCTGCGCTAACCAGGACAGCCGCCATGAACTCCCTCGACGTTACCGAGTATTTCGCAACCCTAGCCGCCCTCCCCGGCCGGGTAGAGATCAGCGACCGCGCAGGCGCGGCCGTTGATCTCTCCGACTTCTACGCCAAGGTGATTGCGTGGTGCCGCCAGACCCACGACAGCGGCAACACCATCCACTTGGTCGGCAACGGCGGCTCGGCCGCCATCGCCAGCCACATGGCCACCGACTTCTGCAAGAACGGCGGCCTGCGCGCGCGCGCCCACAACGACGCGTCGATGCTGACCTGTCTTGCCAACGACTACGCGTACGAAGAAGTCTTCTCGCGCCAGCTCGCGATGCACGCCCGCCCGGGCGATCTCGTGCTTGCCATCTCGTCGTCGGGCAAATCAAAAAGCATCCTGAATGCCGTGAAGGCCGCGCGCGCCCAGCGTTGCCGTGTCGTGACCCTGTCCGGGTTCCATGCCGACAATCCGCTGCGCGAGCTGGGCGATCTCAACGCCTTCGCCCCGGCGGCCGAATACGGCTTCGTCGAAATCGCCCACCTCACCCTGGTCCACGCCATGGTCGACCTCGCCAACGGCTGGTCGGCCTGGCCCGCCAACGAGCGCACCGTTCCGTCCCGCGCCGTCACTGTCGCCACCCTGGAGGCATAGAAATGCCGAAGTCGAATCCTTCCCGTCACTGGAATGTTCTGGTCACCGGCGGCGCCGGCTACGTCGGCAGCCTGCTCGTGCCTAAACTGTTGAAAGCAGGCCACAAAGTCACGGTCTTGGACCTGTATCTGTACGGCGATGACGTGTTCTCGGAATACGTGGCAAACCGTTCACTCCGCGAAGTGAAGGGCGACATCCGCGATGCCGCCACCGTGGCCGATGCGCTCACCGGCTGCGATGCGGTGATCCACTTGGCCTGCATCTCCAACGACCCGTCGTTCGAACTCGATCCGGGCCTCGGCAAGTCGATCAATTTCGATGCGTTCCGGCCGCTGGTGCGGGCCTCCAAGAAGGCCGGCGTGAAGCGGTTCATCTATGCGTCGTCGTCGAGCGTCTATGGCATCAAGGAAGTCGACAACGTCACCGAAGACCTGGCGCTCGAGCCGCTCACCGACTACTCGAAGTTCAAGGCAATGTGCGAGGAAGTGCTGGCGGAAGAACGCGCGCCGGGCTTCGTCACGCTGACCCTGCGCCCGTCCACGGTGTGCGGGTACGCCAAGCGCCTGCGCCTCGACCTCGCGGTCAACGTCCTCACGGCGCACGCCTATCACAACAAGCAGATCAAGGTGTTCGGCGGCGCGCAGAAGCGCCCAAACTTGCACATCGAAGACATGACCGACCTGTACCTGCAGGCCCTGCAGTGGGACGACGCGGTCATCGACGGCAAGATCTTCAATGCCGGATACGAGAACCACACCGTGGCCCAACTGGCCGAGACGGTGCGCGACACCATCGGCGGCGGCATCGATATCGTCACCACGCCGTCCAATGACAACCGCTCGTATCACGTGTCGTCGGCCAAGTTGGAGCGCGAAACCGGCTTCCGCGCCACCCACTCGATCGCCGATGCCGTGCGCGATCTGGTCGCCGCGTTCGAGGCTGGCAAGGTGCCGAATCCGATGACCGACGCGGTCTACTACAACATCAAGACCATGCAGGCGGTCGGCCTGCACTAAGTCGCCGGCGGCCGGGGAGCGCGGGCGCGCTCCCCGGCGTGCGGTCTTTGCACGTAGGAGTTTGTTAACCATGACCCTCCACAATCCCATCCGCACATCGGGAAGGAACACGTCTGTGCGGATCGGCTTGGACTTCGACAACACGCTGGCGGACTACGATGGCTTGTTCGCCACGCTAGCCCTCGAAGAGGGGCTGCTGCCGGGCCACGGGCCTGCCTCCAAGCGAGATATCCGCGACCGCGTGCGCGCGCTCCCCAATGGCGAAAGCGAATGGCAGCGGCTGCAGGCGATCGCCTACGGCCCGCGCATGAGCGAAGCCCGTCTGATGCCGGGCGCAGCGCGCTTCCTCGATCTCGCCCAGCGCTACGGTATCGAACTCACGATCGTCAGTCACAAGTCGCGCCGCGCGGCGTACCAGGGCGTCACCGACGACCTGCGCGAGGCCGCTTCCCAATGGATGACGGCGCGGGGCTTCGGCGCCTATGGCCTGACACCGGATCGCGTCCACTTCGAGGACAGCCGCGCGGCCAAAGTCGAGCGCATCCACGAATTGGCTCTCACCCATTTCGTCGACGACCTGGAGGAAGTGTTCCGTCACCCGGACTTTCCGCCGGACGTCTCCGGAATCCTGTTCGACCCCCGCGGCACTGCCGCGCCCGGAGCCTTCCGGCGCTGCGCTACGTGGGACGAAATCGCACAAGCAACCCTCGGGGCAGTCCATGCGTACTAATCTCGCACTCCAGCAACAGGACATCGATGCGGTCTCCGTGACCGCCGGCATCCTGCTGGACTCACCGGTGCTGAGCGTCGAGCCCGTACTCGGCGGCGGCAACAACCGGGTATACCGGCTGCAGACCGCCAATGGTCCGGTGGCGCTGAAGTTCTATCCGCGCCATCGCGAAGATGTTCGTGATCGCCAGGGCGCAGAAGTCAGCGCTCTCAAGTTCCTCTCGCGCTACTCGGTGAGCCAGGTTCCGGAAGTCCTGGCCGAATCGCGCGAGGCCGGTTGCGCTGCTCTTACATGGATCGACGGCGGCCGCGTCTCCGAGCCCGCCGCGCGCGATGTCGACGATGCGCTCCGTCTGCTCGCAGAGTTGCGCGCCTTGTCGGAAGCCCATGGCGCCGACGTGCTGCGCGATGCCTCGGCCGCCACGTTCTCCGGCGCTCAGGTGGTTGCGCAGATCGAAGCACGCTTGGCCCGTATCCGCGGTGTTGCCGACCAGCACCCGGAACTAAACCAGTTCCTGCGCAAGCAACTCTCGCCGGCGCTTCAGAAGGTGGGCGCGTGGGCGCGCCGTGCCTACGCCCAAGCCGGCATCGACTTCGAGCTGGAGTTGGGCCCGAACGAGCGAACCCTGAGCCCATCCGACTTCGGCTTCCATAACACGCTGCGCCGCACCAACGGCCGCCTCGCCTTTGTCGACTTCGAGTACTTCGGTTGGGATGACCCGGCGAAACTCGTCTCCGACTTCCTGCTGCACCCCGGCATGACGCTTACGCCGACCCTGAAGCAGCGGTTCTTGGCTGGCGCCAGCGCCGTGTTCGGCGACCGCCACGGCGATTTCACCGCCCGGTTCATGGCCCTGTACCCGCTGTACGGCCTGTGCTGGTGCCTGATCATGCTCAACGAATTCTTCCCCGAGCGCTGGCTGCGCCGGGCGGTCAACTTCAAGGGCGAGACCAAGGAGGCCGTGCAGGCCCGGCAACTCGCCCGTTCCCGTGTCCTTCTGCAAAAGATGGTGGAGACCTATGAGTCCGGCCCAGACCTCGGCTAAGAAGATCGGCGTCGAGAAGATCGGTCCAACCCCGGTCAGCCCGCCGCTCGACGCGCGTTCCACGGCGCTGCGCAAAGTGTGCGTTGACGCCCTGGTGAGCGCTGGCCGCGGCCACCTGTCTTCGGCGTTGTCGTTGATCGAAGTATTGCGCGTCTTGTACGACGACGTGCTGCGTTTCCGCGCCGATGAACCCATGTGGGCCGGCCGCGATCGCTGCATCCTGTCCAAGGGCCACGGCTGCCTGGCGTTGTTCACGCTGCTGGCCGACAAGGGCTTCTTTGCCAAGTCCGAGCTGGAAACCTACTGCCAAGTCGACTCCATGCTGGGCGGGCACCCGGAGCGCGGCAAGGTGCCGGGCGTCGAAGCCTCCACGGGGGCGCTGGGCCATGGCCTCGGCATTGGCATCGGCATGGCGCTGGCGGCACGCATTCAGAAGCGCGACAGCCGCGTATTCGTCATCACCGGCGACGGCGAGATCAACGAGGGCTCGATCTGGGAAGGCGCCATGTGCGCCTCCAAGCATCGCCTCGACAATCTCACTGTCATCGTCGACCGCAACAAGCTGCAGTCCTACGGCCCCACCATCGACGTGCAAGACCTGGAGCCGCTCACCGACAAGTGGCGCGCATTCGGGTTTGCGGTGGCCGACGTGGATGGCCATGACGTGAACAGCCTGCGCTCGGTGCTGGCGCGCCCGTTGGTGGCCGGCAAGCCGACGTGTGTGATCGCCCACACCGTAAAGGGCAAGGGCATCGCCCACATCGAGCACGATCCGAACTGGCACCACAAATCGAAGGTGAGCGACGACGAAGCCGCCGCTCTGTACGCCGCTCTGGAGAACGCCTAATGCGCAAAGCCGCCACTGACGCGATCTACGAACTGGCGAAGACCGATCCGCGAATCGTGTTTATCGGCTCCGATCTCGGCGCCGGCACCATGGACAAGTTCCGCAGGGAAATGCCGGAACGATTCTTCATGGAAGGGGTAAGCGAACAGAACATCATCGGCATGGCCGCCGGCCTGGCGATGGATGGCTTCATCCCGTACGTCAACACGATCGCCACGTTCCTCACGCGCCGCTGCTACGAGCAGGTGGCGGTGGACTTGTGCCTGCACAACCTGCCGGTGCGCCTGATCGCCACCGGCGGCGGTGTCGTCTACGCGCCGCTCGGGCCCACTCACCTGGCCATCGAAGACCTCGCGATCATGCGGGCGCTGCCCAACATGACCGTCACGGCGCCGACCGACGCGCCGGAGGCGCGCCGTCTGGTCATGTCCACTGTCGACCTGCCAGGCCCGCTGTACGTGCGCATCGCCAAGGGCGGCGATCCGGTCGTCAGCCGCGATGAAGATGGCTTCCAGGTTGGCAAGGCGATCTTGCTGCGCCAGCCGAAGGACGTGCTGTTCGTCGGCATCGGCGTAACCGTCAACCGCTGCCTCGCTGCCGCCGACCAGTTGGCCGCCCAAGGCATCGGGGCCGGTGTGCTGAACATGCACACACTGAAGCCGTTGGATGAGGCGGGCCTGCTTGCTGCCGCCAAGGGCGTCCGTGCGATCGTAACCGTGGAAGAGCACACCTTGATGGGCGGGCTCGGCTCGGCGGTCGGCGATGTGCTGTTGCGCCGGTTGGGCCGCGCTGCACCCGATCTCATCACCCTCGGCATCCCCGACGTGTTTCCGGAGAAGTACGGCTCTCAGGACGCGCTCATGAAGCATTTCGGCCTGCAGCCCACCCAGATCGCCGAAGCAGCGGTCCGTGTCCTGTCGGCGCCGGTGGGCGCTGCGGCCTAACCAAGAAACCAGGAAGAACTCCGATGACCATGCCCCGCTTCAAGGTTCGCTACTCCTACCTGCCCCAGCAGTTCGGTCAGACGGACGACTTGTGGGAACAGCTCAAGAAGTTCGTGCCGTCGGGCGACTTCACCCTCGGTGAGCCGCTGGCCAAATTCGAAGGCCGCTTCGCCGAACTGATCGGCGCCAAGCACGCTATTGGTGTCGGTTCCGGCACCGACGCACTGAAGCTCGGCCTGAAGGCGGTCGGTGTGGGTCACGGCGACGAGGTCATCACCGCAGCCAACACGTTCATTGCCACGGTCGGTGCCATCAACGAACTCGGTGCGACCCCGGTGTTCGTCGATGTGAACGACACGTTCTGCATGGATGTATCCAAGGTCGAGGCGGCGATCACCAAGCGCACCAAGGCGATCATGCCGGTGCAGCTGACCGGTGAAATCACCGACATGGCGGCGCTGATGAAGCTCGCCGATGGCTACAAGCTCCCGGTCATCGAAGACGCGTGCCAGGGCATTCTGGCAGCGGCGCCCGGTCCGGATGGCCGCTTGAAGAACGGCGGCACCTGGGGCGTCGCCGGCGGCTTCTCGCTGCATCCGCTGAAGAACCTCAATGTGTGGGGCGACGGCGGTGTGGTCGTTACCTCTGACGACCAGGTTGCCAAGACCCTGCGCTTGCTGCGCAACCACGGCATGCGCAACCGCGATGAAATCGAGATTCTCGGTTTCAACTCGCGCCTGGATACGCTGCAGGCCGTGGTCGGCAACTGGCTGATCGGCACCACGCACGACATCACCGCCAAGCGCATCGCCAACGGCGCGTACTACGATGCGGCGTTCAGCCAGATGCCGGGTATCCGGGTTCCGGCGCGCCGTTCCAACGTGCGCCGGGTGTTCCATCTGTACATGGTGTTCGCCGATGACCGCGATGGCCTGTTCCAGCACTGCTTGGACAACGGTATCGAGGCGAAGATCCACTATCCGATCCCGCTCTACCTGCAAGATGCGCTGAAGCACCTGCGCCACAAGGACGGCGACTTCCCGGTCACCGACCGCCACGCGAAGTCGATCCTCTCGTTCCCGTGCGACCAACACCTGACCCGCGCGGAGCAGGACTTGGTGATCGACACCGTCCGTAGCTTCTACGCCAAGAAGCGCTAGCCATGGGTCTCGCCGCTCCGGTTCTGCGGGAAGTGGCGGCCGCGCCTGCGCGGCCCCAAGTGCCCTACGTCGACTTCCAGGCGCAGTACGCCGAGGAACGCGACGCCATCCACGCCTGCATCGATCGTGTGTTCACGCGCGCCGATTTCGTCTCCGGGTCTGCCGTGGCAGAACTGGAGGCATCGCTCGCCGAGCGTTGCGGCACCGCTCACGCGGTGGCGCTCGGCTCCGGCACCGACGCGCTGATCTTCGCCTTGAAGGCGCTCGGCGTCGGTCCTGGCGATGAAGTGATCACGGCGCCGAATTCGTTCGTCGCCAGCGCGTCGTGCATCGTCCACGTGGGCGCGCGTCCGGTGTTCGTCGACGTCCTCGACGACCAGAATATGGATCCCGCCAAGATCGAAGGGGCGATCACGCCGCGCACCAAAGCGATCATCCCGGTGCACCTGACCGGCCGCATCGCCGAGATGGAAGCCATCAACGCGGTCGCGGCCAAACACGGGCTGTTCGTGATCGAAGATGCGGCGCAGTCGATCAGCTCCCGCTACCGTGGCCGTGCCGCCGGTGCGCTGGGCCACATCGGCTGTTTCTCTACGCATCCGCTGAAGAATCTCGGGGCCGCGGGCGACGGCGGGTTCCTCACGACGGGCGACGGCGACATCGCCGCCCGTATCCGGCGCTTGCGCAATCACGGCATGCTTGACCGCGATACCGTAGCCGAGTGGGGCTATGTCTCGCGTATGGATACGCTGCAGGCCGCGATCCTGAATGTGCGGCTCGGCCGGCTCGACAACGTAATCGCCAAACGCCGCGCCAATGCGGAACGCTACCGGGCGCTGTTGGACCCTGCGTTTGTGTTCATCCCGCCCGCCCGCGCTCACGCGTTCGATACGTTCCACACCTTTGTGGTGCAGGTCGATCACCGCGATGCCCTGCGGGCCTATTTGCTGGCGCAAGGCATCGAGACGTTCATCCACTACCCGCGCCCGATCCACCTGCAACCTGCGGCCAAGGAACTCGGCTACGGCCCGGGCGCCTTCCCGGTCACCGAGCGGCAAGCCGGTCGCATTCTGTCGTTACCGATCAACCAATACCTGACCCCCGGCCAGATCGAGACGGTGGCCGCGGCGGTCAACGCGTTCTTTCGCAGCCAAAAGGCAGCCGATCATGCATAGCGCAGCCAAGAAACTCACCGTCGTGGACGGAACGCCCGCCACGCCGGGCTTCCTGACCGCCGACGAGGACGCACTGTCGCGCCGGTTTCTGGACCAGGGACACGTCGTGTTCCCGGTCGAGAACCGCGCGTCGTTGGATCGCCTGCGCAAGACCATCGCTGATTCTGCGGCCGCCTGGCTGGGCATCGACACGCCCGCCGACGTTGGCGCGTTTTTGGACACCATTCACACGCGCGTCGGTCCGGAGAAGGTCAACGACCTGCGCATGGCGGCGATCCGCGGCGTGAACGGTACCGATTGGACCATCCGCACCTATTTTTCACTGGCGCGCACCGCGCTCGCCGCGCTGGTGGGCAACGAACTCGCCATGCAGAAGCGCCTGAACCTCAGCATCCAGATGCCGGGGGACCAATCCAGCGTGCTGGCGACCCACGCCGACAGTTGGGACGGCGACTCGCCGTTCGAGGTGGTGCTGTGGGTGCCACTGGTCAACGTCTACGGCAGCAAGTGCATGTTCCTCCTCAAGCCGGAACAGGACGCCAAGCGCGCCGCCAATTTCCGCCGCTTCGCCGGCAAGTCGACCGAAGACCTGTATCGCGACATCGAGCCGGACCTGATCCGACCCGAGGTCCGCTACGGCGAGGCAATGATCTTCTCGCCCAACCTGATGCACGGCAACCGTGTGAACACCGAGCCCGACACGCGCTGGTCGTTCAACTGCCGCGTCAAAGGTCTGTTCACGCCGTACGCCGACAAGCGCCTGGGGGAATTCTTCGAACCGGTCACGATGCGGGCGACGACCCGCATGGGCTTGGACTACCGCGAGCCGGAGGGATTCGATGAATAGGGGCGGGTTTCAGCCGTACATAGCGTCGCGCACCGTGCGCGGCGACCGCGTGCCGCAGGCCGTGCAGGGCGTGGTCATCCGCGACTACGCCGGGCGCCAGAAGCTCGATGCGCCGCGTCTGCCCTGCGCCGAATACTCGATGCCGGGCTGCTACATGATGCTGGATACGATCCTGGACGATCTGCCGGCGATCGACGGCATCATCCTCTACAGCCTATTCATGCTGCCGCTAAAGGCGGTGCGCCGCCGCGAGATCTATCGCCGCGTGCTGGCGGCGGGGTGCTCGCTGCACGGCGCTCTGGAAGGCCTCGCCATTCGCGGCGAAGACGACATTGCGCGGGTCGAAGACGTGATCCGTATGGTTCAACTGACGTCTGGTTCCGCGACGCCGATGCAACTCGGCGCAGCCTAGGGATACGCCCATGTACGTCGATTTTGCCGGTGACCAGCACAACGCTACCAAGCGCAACTATGTCCAACGCGTTGTCGAGTTCGACAAGGCGGAAAGCAGCGCGATCGCGTCGCAGTTCGGCAAGGACTATTGGGACGGCGAACGCCGCTTCGGCTACGGCGGCTACAAGTATGATGGCCGTTGGCTTGCCATGGCCCAACGGATCGCCCAGCACTACGGGTTGAAGCCGGGTATGCGCGTGCTTGATGTCGGCTGCGGCAAGGGCTTCCTGCTGTACGAACTGACCCGCGCGGTGCCGGGACTCCAGGTCGCCGGCATCGACATCTCCGAGTACGGCATCGAGAACGCAAAGCCGGAAGTGAAGCCGTTCCTCAAGGTGGGCAACGCGTCGAAGCTGCCGTGGAAGGATGGCGAGTTCGACTTCGTGATGTCGTTCGGCTGCCTCCACAACCTCTACAACTACGACCTGCACCGCGCGCTGGGCGAGATCGAACGGGTGGGCAGGGGCCCCGCCTATGTGATGATCGAGAGCTACCGCACCGAGCGCGAGAAGGCGAACCTGTTGTACTGGCAGCTCACCTGCCGCGCGTTCCACACGCCCCAGGAGTGGGAGTGGATCTTCGAGCAGGCCGGCTACAGCGGCGACTACGGCTGCATCTACTTCGAGTAGCGAGCATTGTTTCGGCCGGGGGCCGCTGCTCCCGGTCGTGAACCGCTAGTTCGCGGTCACCGCTTCCCACATCCGCTCATACGCCGCTTCCATCGAACGCGCCCACCGGGCGGTGTCGAACAGCGGCGCGCCGCTACGCGCGGCGACCAGGCGGCGTTTCAGTTCGGCGATGCGTTCCGGCGAGCGGCCTAGCTCCGTGCTGATGCGTTCGTAGTCCGCCACGCTGGCCGCGGCTGTCTCTGGCGTACCGGCACCCACCACCAGGCTGGCGCCGAAGGCAGGACCCGGTCCGCTGAGGGTAATGACCGGCACGCCGGCAGCCAGCATCTCCAGGGCGGTGGCGCCGCCCTTGTAGTAGTACGTGTCGAAGGCGATGTCGGCGCAGCCCAAGCGGCGCACATGGTCGGCGTGGGGCACGGCGGGAGCCCAAATGATCCGGGCGAAGTCCACTCCGTAGCTCGCGGCTTCGCGGGCGAGATTGCGGCGCACGGTGTCGCCGGATTCCAGCATCCACAGGACGGAGTTGGGGACGGCCGCGAGCGTGCGCATCCAGGCGCC
>Ga0138276_1059315_pt1 | contig 11345 bp, 3 predicted proteins | sample M_130710_M_mt_FD_106921 | JGI IMG/M metagenome (GOLD analysis project Ga0138276, IMG submission 106921) | Freshwater microbial communities from Lake Montjoie, Canada - M_130710_M_mt (Metagenome Metatranscriptome) | ecosystem: Environmental > Aquatic > Freshwater > Lake | place: Canada: Quebec...
CATTAATATAAAGTCAGAAATCCCGTCGTATGTTTGCGATGGCACGAACTACCACCCAGTATGACAGGCAAATTATACTTGAGAACTCAACGGGTCCATTTCACGACCCTCATGATCGCCTTATTGGCGGTCGTGACGTCCAGCGCCACTCCAGTCGGACGCGTGCCCAAGTACGCGATCTGGGCCCTCCAGGAGATTGGGCAGACACCCCCGATGGGGACTAACCGCCGTGTGCGTAGGGCGCTTCGGCGAGTGGCTCTTGCCGCCGCACGGGAAATAGCCCTCAATCTCGGGCGTCTACCGGCCGAGCGAGAGAACGTAGGCATTACCACTGTCTCCAAAGATGGTGAGTTCACGCTCAACCTCCGATTCCATGTTGACAAGGGCAAGGAACATGAAGTTGCTGGGTGCGTAACGCACTTCCACGACTTCAAGAACCAAACCCGTACGATCAGCATAAAATATGACGCAGTGGGTCAGTGGGCGAAACAGGAGGCTACAGCCGGCCCGACCCTGTCCGATCATGAGCACGACAACCGGTTCCAGGTACTCGAGGATGAGGTCCCGGACATGTTGGATGAAATGGCGGTCGAGATTGAGCAGAGCCTGGAGTCACGCGCAGACACCAAGCCCGACGCCCAGCCTCAGGAGAAGGCGGTGGCTGAACAACGCCCTAAAGCGAAGGAGGTGGTAAACAAGCAACTGCCGGAGACGGGTGATAACAGTGACGGCGACTTCCAGCCTGGTCACACCATCATCCGAAGTGTCAAAGACGTGCGCCATAACAAAGCGAAACCCGCTCAGCCAACGGTCCAGAATGAGACCACTGTGACTGGCAAAGAACGCGCCGAGCGCATCGTCGGAATCGAGAAGACGTCACTCAGCCTGCACGGGCAAGCATGTGCCGTAGGCAGTGGCAAGGAGGCGGCTGAACGGTTCGTCAATAAGCTGTCCACTAGCGAGATGATCACGCTCATGGGGCACATCTGCGACAAGGTCCCGATGAGCGTCATTGTGGCGCTCGGGTATCGTTACACCAAATACCGACTCGGGCACTCCAAGTACGGAGTGAGTCTCGGTTCCTACTGTAGAGCTCTCCTAGCGTTCAGAGTTGTCGCTGATGATCTTACCGGTATCCAACGCTATGTGCGCGCAATTGAACACCTGTCAAAGGGTGGATCGTTCAACGATGACACACGCTGGCTTCATGAACTCGTGGCAGTGCGACGCCCTAGCGACAACACCGCCAAAGACCTGTTTTGCCCGGAGACGAAAGTGAAGATTAGTGAGCAGTGCATCAGTTCGTATTTGATGGAGGGGACCACTGTCTATGAGCTGAATGAGTTGTGGACCTCGTTCGCTGAAGACGCGGACGAGCAAGCGGGAACGCAGCCGAGTGAACAGCTGCGCGGTGGACAGCAGGGCGAGCCGACCACCGGCCCATTAGTGCACACTCTCTCCCTCGCAAGCCACAATCGCGGTTATGTTGGTTATACCTCATTTCTGCACCTCTGTGAGGCGCGCAATGATGATGTCCCGTACGAAACGAGCGGTGGAACTGTCAGATTGTCAGCGCGCCTCGCGGGCATCACTGGAGGATTGATGCGCAATGATCCACGGATCAGGCGGGTCTTCCGTACTTTCGCCGCTGACAATATTACCATCGGAGTCAGCTCCCGGCAGCTCGATCTGACGAATGGACGAGCGTCGGGCACCTCGATTGTTCCTGCTATCATCCATCTTCTAGGCAATTCGCTCTATAATGAAGCGTCTCGCAATGTAGTTGTCACTGGCACCATACGTGACCGCGGTTATGAGCTGCATTCAGCGCCGGATATGAAGGCTCTCAAGACCCAAGCTCATCGTGGTACTGAGAACGCAGATTTGCCATTGTTCTTCGGTCAGTTCACGGGTTCCCAGGATGTGATGCAGTATGAGCAGATATCCGGACCCGATAGTGACGCTGATATGACGCTCCTGAGAGTTGTGAACACGCAAGACAACTATGAGACCGATGTCGCAAGGCGGTGCATGTTCATAACCCCTGACCAGGTTACTGCCGTGTTCCGCGGGAATGGCAGTATGCTGCTCGATCTCCATTACCTTTCTGTGTTCTCACCAGCGACCGCCGAGTCGTTGATCGGCGACGTCTATCCGACGCTTGTGGCTGGGGATCCAGTCGGTCGGTTCATGACCCTGTCTAGGCACTACTCCGCTGTGATGGCCAGGATGGGATATGACCTGCGAGCGGAGCGAGACAGGCACGGGGACGGACCACAATTGCGCCAATATCGCCACCGGCCCGGTACAGTGCGCGACTCGCAGGACTATACTGACTTCGCGGACATCACCGGCTTCGTGCCGTCCTTCTTCACCACAGGCGCACAGCAGGAGTTCAACCGGGTGATGAAATTGGGGGGGCAGTCCCGCTTACCCGAGTTCCAGAAACAGGCAAGACGCATTTATGACCATCTTCAAGAACGCGTCCGGCTCAAGGAGGCCGGGCGTGAGCTTCCGCCTATGGATCCAGTCATCAACGACCTAGTCGAATACTTGCGTGCTGATAGTCCTACTGGATGGAAGCACGATCCGAAGAAAGACGTGAAAGCGGCCGATATTGAAGTGCTCCGACACGTCATGTCCAATAAGATCAGAGAATGGGCGCGGCCGAGGAAGGCTGTTCTGATCGAGCGGGCAAGGGCGCCAGATCACGAGGAGGAGCCGCAGGATACGTTGATGGAGATTGTCAAGAGCAAGAAGAAGGCAAAGAAAGGACGACAGGAACCCTTGCAACCCGTCACGGAAGCACAGCAGCTCGCGATCGCCCTCAAAGCGGCGCGGAACGCGGTGAACTCTAGTGGTGAGAAGATCGAAGATGTACAACGTGCGAACCGGCGTATCACCAACATTCTCAAGACTGTGGGGAACAACCATGATGGGCTACGCTACCTCAGGCTTGTCAACACCGCGCTCCAGGCCAAGCGGGCCGATGGACCCAAGACGGCCACTATCTTAAACGGGTTGTCTGCAATGTTCACCACTAAACTCTCAACGAGTGTCAGATCGATAAATCACGGTGGTGCGGTCAAGCCGCTCAGGGCTTGTCCGACGGGTAATCCGAAACCCAGGCCGGTCTCCGAGAGCGTCTGCCATGAGAATGGAGTGCGCACTCGTGAGATAGTGTATGTTGGTGACAGACGTCCCGTCGTGTGCACGTCAATGCGGTATGAGTTGCGAGAAGGGGTCGAGAAGACTAAATGGCGAATGGTCAAGGACATACCGGCTAAGGAGGGTGTCGTCCGACCTGATGTAGACTCCGTGATCCACGACCACCTCGTTGACAGTGAAGGGGGACGGGTGCATTTCGAGGAGGATATTTTCCTGTTCATGCAGTTTGATGGGCATGTGCAGAAGTATTATGACGCTCAAGACTTCTGGGACGCCGAGCGAGAGAGGCTTAATGCGCGCTCTAGGGCTTACGTAGACAGTTCAGAAGGAAACTTGATTCAACGAGCTGCAAAAGTACTTTACACAGCCACCGAGGACATTGCCGCGCTCAATGAGCAGATCGATGCACTAGTCCATACCCCGCCACAACGATGCGCAGAGGTCATACGACAGGAGCAGTACAACACCGGCAAGACGTCTGTCGACGCTGCACTGACGGTGACATATAGGCAGAAGGGGACGGGGCGATTGTTCATATTCACTGAGATGACCACGGTGTATGGAACCACCATAGTGAGCGTCAAACGGACACGGATACATGAACTGGATGGTGCGGTCGTTGAGCTCGTAATAGACGACATGTACCTGCACACACACCCCAGAGTTAGAGTTGCGATGCGAGCGCTGGATCGTGATTTTGGACTGGACGACAACGGCGATCCCCATCCCGGCAGTCACATGCACCTGGCGGACATAGTATACGCGTCGACAATCGGCTACAACCCTGACTTATCGGACATCGCCGGTTTCACCAATGCAAAATCGGCAATAAAGCGGTACACCTACGAGTATATGCATGCACTAAGGCTTATCGACTTTGACGAACGGGACCGGACGAAGCAAGACAGCATACCCAATGTAGTCGTTGGAACTGCAGTCCTCACAATGGCTCGCGCGCAGCGTCTTGTTCAGGCCGAATGGCGCACGAACGTTGAGGATGAATTGTTGGAGTTTAAGAACAGTGTCGCTGAATTCTGCCGGGAGAACATGAGCTCCGGATTGTTGATCGACAAGATTGTGAATTCCGACATGTATCTGCTAGCAAATGTTCTCAACTCGCTTATCTGGTACGGCGACATGAAAGCGCAAGTGCTGTACGCCTGCTTTCACTGCACCATGGTCAAGCTGAGCGACGATGATCCATACACGCGAATGACTAGGACGTCATTGGGTGACTTGGTGTTGAGCGCATTCTTGCAGGCTGGATCGGATCAGAGAGCGGCCAAGATAAGCAGAGTGCAGCTTCGAGTCTTCTATCGTTTAATGAACATCCCCACATACATTGGTGAGCGTGTTTATGACAAGCGTATCGAGGGTCAGCTGCATGCTCCCGCCAACGTGCACATTTTAGGGCCGCTGCGTATGGCAGCCGAGGCCGCAGCGAAAGGAGACCACACTGCCATGGCTGATTTTATGATCAAGGCCGGGCGCGCGCGGCCTGTCGGCACCACGCAGCTAGCGGGTGCCATCCGGGTCACAAAGATTGGAGCCGCTGCCGCCATGTCGATTGCGAGTGCGTTTGTCCCAACGATCACATCTACTCTAATATCGGTAGCTATAAACACGCAAAACGCATTGGAGGACTATCAGGAGACGGACCAAGCACACCGCAACATCTGTGTTAACGTGCTAAATTTTAATGGTAGAACGGACAACGCGGATTTCGAAGATGCTGTCGAGCGTGAGCGGGCGGCCCGTGACGACATGATCGAATCAAGCCGCACTCTCACCATAGCGCTGGCAAAGAGGAATATGGTCGCTGCCGCCCCAGCGGTCTTGCTCACATTGTCTGTCGTGGCTCCACCGTTGTATGCCCCAGCTGTTGCGTCGGCAGCGATCATGACCGCCGGAGCATGGCGTGTCAGGCGTCCGGAAGAGGACCCGGGTGCTAACCCGGTCATCAGGACCACACTGGATTTTGCATGGGCTCCCGCTTGTATTGCAGCAGCCGTTGGGTGTGCGCTCATAGGCCCGACGGCCTTGATCGGACCCTGCGCGGCGTTGGTTACGTATGCTTTCGGCAACGCCGCGCTACTGAACGTAGTCGCGGAGGAGTCCCTCGCCTACCACCACCCGGTGAGTAGGGCGCTGATCGCAGTGACGGAGATGACCGTAATGATGAAGACAGGCAAGTATCGTAATGCTGATATCATGGTTCATGCAATGAAACACTGTGGTCTTCTTATCCTCTCGCAGTATAACCCTCTTCTCGCACTGGCGGCCCACGCGACCCATAACCTGGTCTACTCAGAGCAGGCATCGCTCGACAACATGTTCGCTAGGAGATCGATCCGGCCTCTGAACGTGGCGCAATTGAATATCTTCCTATACCTGCCGTACATAATCGGTGTGGTCGCGGGTTTCGTTGCAGCAGTCTTTGGGATCGACTGGTATCTGAAATCGCCCATTGAGCCCACAACAGCCGCCGTGTCCGCTTGCGCTAGCACTATGTCTGCAGGCGCGGCTGGCCTTGTCGCCTACGGTTATGTCGTGTCGGCAGTGGTGGTGGTGGCTTGTGTGGTTTTAGCGAAAATGATCTGGACTAGGGACAATATTAAGACGTTTTGGTCAGTGGTCTATCGGTTCTATTATAACCCGCGCGTTGCCGCCGAGGATATGGCGGTGGGCGACCTCGCTGCTCTGTTTCTCGTTGATTCGAACACACTACCGCTTCGCGAGCAGGTCTGGGTTACACTCATACGCACGGCCGCGAGCAACCTTGTGCCGACGGGGAAAGATAACGCTGCAGAAGTCGATCTGGATCGCGTGGTAGCAGTGTCAACCGAGATCGTCGTAAGAGGGATGCCCGTGTCCGTCGCGACTGATATAGCACAGCATGTGAATTACAGGAAGATGGTGGTCACAGCAAACAACGCCCACACGGATGCACTCAGGGACGGACCTCATGTCAATGTGGTGACCGCACCAGCACAGATCGACGTGTCTGCGCCAGCGACAGCAGACGTCTTGCGGAGTCTTGCATCATTGCTATGTGCTGATATGCTGGTCGCTGGCACCCAATTCACCACCGCAAGTTTCTTGGGTTCGCTGTCGTCAAAGTTCGGGGTTTACAAGCTCACCACTGATACGACCGCGCCATTCTTGAAGATCCAGAATGCCTTACTCGCCTATTGGTCCCGCCGCTGCTCGAGTCAGAAGTGACTTGTAATGCACGGGACTACTGCCGGGAAGTATGCTCCGTCGATGATGCGCAGGTACGTTGGCGCAGTCGACACCAATCCGGTAACTGGGGTTGACTGTCAGAAGTACATCGAAATGGCACCCCAGCACGATTATTTCATTCACACTGCAAGCCGGAATTACATGGTGCACCACGGAGTCGGGTCGGCGCATCATGCAGTCATGGGTAGCCCCATCCACGCACCGTTCGCCCCGAAAGGTGGGACTATTCAGAACATGGTTGGGACGCTGCTGTATCGAAACGGCGTCATGACAGGTCGTGCCCCTGCACTCATGGCGTTTAGGTCAGTCTACGGTGTGATGAGCCAGTATGTCGGTCATGCGGTCGCGGCTGTGCAATCCAACGTGACCCCCAACTTGTACGACGTCTGGCGCGAGTACACCAAAAGAAAGCGACACCACTATTTGGTTGGGATGAACGCCTACTTTGATTGTGTTGACACTGATCGCATCCGAGCCCACTATGCGATCAACGTCAAGAACGAGCCAGGAAAATTGGAGCCTGATGATGAATTTGGCAATCGACCGGCAAACAAGGATCGAGGGATCAATGTCGCCGTCTACCAAATCCCGGTGCCAAAGTCGACGAAGATCGTGGAGAACCGCATTCCCATCTTGCTCAACCAATTTGTCAATCGTGCGTTGTACGATGTGATGCAGAGGACGGTCAACTACAACGGCAGTCGCGTCTTCACACACGGGCTTGATGGATATCAAAAGGCAGCTAATGTAATTTTGCTGTGTTTCTATCGATACGTCGTGAATTTTGATGGGACGGCATGGGAATGCAACTTTCCGGCTTTCCGTGAACAGATAACGATCGAGTGCGAGCGGATCATCAATGCATCGGAATATTCTGAGGAAGACAAAGCCATCCTGCTCAAGGCGCTGGGCACACAAGTGAACCTACTTAACAAGCATCACAATGGATTGATTGCTTGCACTGGCGCTGCGATGCAGAGCGGTTGTGCAAGTACAGCCGTTCATAACGCCATCATGTTCGTATCGTTCATCACTGTAGTGTACCGGCACGCCGCCGCCATCCAAACTCAGATTGACAACGGAATGAACATTGATGCGGCCGTCGTGAGTGTTTTCAGTGGGAACCACCATTATGACCCACAATATGCTGACTATATGGTCAATTCCGCTGGCGACGATACAGGCCTTGGATCGAATGTCCATCCGCGCATCATATCTGCAGCGTGCGATCGGCTGAGCCAAGCCCTATGCTTCTCTATCCGTGTCGAGCAAGAGCTGGAGGACCCGTCCTATGACCAACGCCTCGCAGAATATCAATTCTGTAGGTCTCAGATGTTGTATGACGGTGAGGGAAAGTTGAAGCTCATGAAGGGCACTGACATGATCAGCCGGCTATCTATCGACTTCAAGCACCTGTCGAACCGTGAAGCCCTGATCCAGCATTACGCCAACTGTAGGCTGGTGTTTGAACTGATGTATTCAGGTGTCGGTGGGATGGAGCATGTTTACTTAATGTTCCCCGATGTTGGCTGCTTTGATGTTACACGACTGTCTGAGTCATTCAGCCAAAGGAAGATGCCGGAGATTTTGCGTTTGGTAAGGGAAAATAAGAGATATACAACCTCACAACACAACAAAGCATGGAACATAAGAGTTCTTGGTGCTGGAGTGAGGAACGAGAACGACCTTATTGACCACTTCAAGACCATCGCGAGATCGCGGGTTGACTATCTGGACCGGTTCGCTGTCCACCGGCGCGACAACGCCATGGAGCCGCCACTGATCGACACAATGCCTGCTCCGACCAATTTAGTCGCCGTCGACATCTGCTACATGCAGCCGCCTAGTGTACGCGTGAACGACCTCGTGTTCGTCCCGGTCCACGACAATGTCAGTGTTGAACACGTAGAACTGCCTCGGTTGCACCCCAGCGGTCTTTACGACCTGCGCGAGGAGCACCGTATGATGCAGAAGAAGCACCAGTGTATTGACACAGAACTTAAGGTAAAACCTTAAACGATTATAGAACAACCTCATGACAGAAGAAATAACAATCCAAGGAAAACGACGCAACCCGCATCGTGCGGATGACATCGTCGCATTACGGACTTCACTTGCTACTATCACTGTCAATGGGACGAAACCTCTCCCAAATCAAGCACGCGGCCTTGTCTGTGCCAGCGGTGCTGTCTCTTGCGTCACCGTGATGGACAACACATTCACCCTACCTTCTACCCATGCAATCACCAACATCATTACTATGAATGGACAGTGTGCGTATGATAATGGAAGTACAGTGGCGAACGTTGTCGTCCCACTTGGCTTAAGCGCGAGCACCGCAGGCGTCTACGTTCCGATCGCCTTCTCAGCTGACAAATCCCGTGTGGGTTTTGGAGCCACTGATTTAATCACCAGTGCACCGACCCCATACAACGTAGTCACAGTTGTCGCGAGCGCCACTAGCACCTTCCAGCCGTTGAGCCAAAGCATCACGAGCGGTACTTTTGACGGTAAGCAGAACTCAGACATTTCGACAGATGCGATGCTTGGAGTCAACTCACTCGGGACTATGGGGCCTAATGGATTTGTCGATCGCCAGTGTGAATACACCCGCTTCTCGTTCGAAAGTCCCAATTCCACTGCTCCTGGGGCGTGGAAGGATGGGTCGTGGCCCGCTGCAGGCACCTACATGGTCCCTCGCGACACGGCGACATGGCGCGTGGTAGTGGCTGGGCTTGATGTGGGCCTTCCTGTCGCTGTCACGCCGACACGTATATCGCAACAGTTGCTGTTGATCGGTTATGCAAACGCTGCCGACTTCATTGCCGCTTGCTCGGACCGACAGGACGTCTTCATGAGTCGGTCAGAATTCCCGACCAGGATCAAAGGTTCTTGCACCGTGTTCCCATTCAGGACTGATCGCACCCAAGGCAAGGAGTTTACGGCCTATGTGCGGACGCTGGTGATGAATTCAGACGGGTCACTTTCAACCGTGGTCACGACCCGGCATTGGTATTTCCAGCCCACTGAAGCCGATAATGGGTTCAGAGGAGATTATAAGGGCCGGATTTCCCACACCTTCTCGTTTGACATGACCGTCAACGGAGTGTTTCTCGGCTTCGAGCTTGTGGCTGACAATTGGGCCTCTGACATTAAGGCTGGGGCGACAACCGGCTTCGGCTGGGTTGCCGCCGGCACTGTGCCATCGCCGGGAGATTTAACATTTCCTGGCTGCTCCAGCTTCAACATCAAGATCGGATCCCCAAAAGCGCAAACGAGGCACGCAACCGGGATTCAACTCACACCAGGCTACACGGTCGCACTTCGGTGTTTGTCGTGGGGTCTTGTCCCGATGCGCAATGAGTATACCAACATTGCTACAATGGCGCCGATCTCGGCTGGTTGTGATGCTGCATACCGCGATCTCCAGATTGCCTTTGAGACTAATGAGGTGGGCACCTACACCACATCTGAGACTCCTGTGATTGATTCACAGGTGGTGTTTTCACACCCGCCCGCTGATTTGGTGCGGCTAATGATGCAGACGCCTCGTGAACACCCAATACCTGGGGCCTTTGGATTCCCTTTGCTATCCGGCTTGCTTGGGCCCATTATGTCCGTCGTCGGACCCATTGCCAAGTCGTTCTTAGGTGCGGCTTTGCCCTCAATGGCTGGCATATTGGGAGATAAAATCGCTGGACGTGAGGTCAACAATGAGCAAACAGCTGTTGTGGGGGATGCATTCAAGACCGCAGTCACCGCAGCGACTGATCAAGCGTTGCAGGCCGCCTTGTCACGAATCAACCGCCGGCCGCAGGCGGAACCAAGCGCGGCAAGCGTCCGACAGATAGACGAGATGCGCAAGCGACGCGAGCCAAAACCCCTCGCTATCGAAGGTCCTGCAGCGGCTTCTAAGAGGAAAGGGCCAAAACCGAAAGCAGGCGGTACGAGTGCAAACCTGGAAGCAACCGGCATAATAGCCTCCGGTTCCTACCCCTCGTCACCTGCCAAGGCCTCGTTTGACGGGATAACGCTCTCGTTCTCGTCTGGTGATACTCTCAGCCTTGTGGCCCACATTGACAATGATCCTTTCGTCGACGTGCTGATTTCGTTCCATGTAAGCTCCGGGACGATCACATGGAGGCCAGTCGCCACCGCCACTGGGTGCGCATACGCCAATGGTGTGATCGTGTTCCACCAGACTGGAGACGCAGCAGTCGGCTATCGCGCCTGGATCACACTAGATCAGCAACCCGACATCACTACCAAGTACACACGAGTCGGTAGAGCACTCGTAGATCACCGCCTCACTATTGATTGGAGTTCCATCCATCGAGAGTGGTTCGCGCGAATTCTCGGGTCGCACATATACACACTGCAAACAAGCGGTGATAACACTCGAGCACTTGATTTCCAGGGTGACAGTCTGAACGCAACACTGTATGCATTGGCGACGGGCATCGCCAGGGCTGACGAGTGCTACACGGGGTGCGTCTTCAACGACCGCCTCGTGACAGACACTGCCACCAAATACCAGTATGTCGCCGGGTCCAACCACATTCCCGTTGGGTTCCCCGGACCCTTGCCTCACATATTGAAGATCATCGACTCATCCACCATCGGTGATATTAATCGACTAACCCCACAGCAAGTCCGAGCAAAGCTCGATGGCCCCGCCGCATCCTCAAGGATGGCCAAGCTATTCAGTCCATATCAGACTGTTGTGACGACACAACCCCCATTCATCGTCGGTCAGCTCATTAGCTGAACAACGGTGACAAAACGTTCGGCAACCGTATAATGCCAGAAGAACCACACAGAAAACGGTAGACCGTTTGCACACATTACACGTGTGTTGATCTGCGTAACCTGACCATTGGTGCAATTCCAATGGTGCAGATCCCAGCCCCCTCGGCTGAGATGTGGCATGTCGC
>Ga0138276_1000863_pt1 | contig 10694 bp, 20 predicted proteins | sample M_130710_M_mt_FD_106921 | JGI IMG/M metagenome (GOLD analysis project Ga0138276, IMG submission 106921) | Freshwater microbial communities from Lake Montjoie, Canada - M_130710_M_mt (Metagenome Metatranscriptome) | ecosystem: Environmental > Aquatic > Freshwater > Lake | place: Canada: Quebec...
CGGCATCTGGTGGTGGTGGTTCTCATAATCACGCTATCTCCTCAACCTCAAACTTACCCCCCTATAAAGTGGAGTATGTTTGGAGAAGAACAGCTTAACTTAATTGGATATATATGTCTACAACAATACCAGATTTAATACCAATAACAGTTGCATCCTCTGACAGCTTGTTAATTATACATAATACAGATACAGGAATCACAAGTAGAATTACTGTGGCGGATTTAGTGTGTTCACCTAGAAGAATTCAATTAAATTTTCTTACTAATACTTCTTGGACTCCCACTTACCCAGACAACTTAGAGCAAGTTATTCAAATCTCTAACACATCCCCCATCACAGTAACGATCCCCCGTTCAGAGTTTCAGGTGGGAGATCAGATGCACTTCCGGCAAGGATCTACTGGTCAAATATCCTTTGTGGGGGCTACTGGTGTCACCATAGAAATACCAGCAGATACAGTAGCTTCTACGAGAGCTGTTGGTGAACTTGTAACAATATATTGTAGGTTTACATCTGTAGATGAAGAAATCTGGTGTCTATTTGGTGGTCTTGAGCAAGTATAACCCCTAACACATTAAGGTATAAAATGGCAGAGGTGACTGTAATACAAGTAATAAGTTCTTTTACTGCAATAGCCACTTTCATTAGTGGTTGGGTTATGTGGAAAGCAGGACGTACAAAAGCTGTGATAGATGAAATTAATACTAAGATTCTTGATAAAGAAGCTGCAATACTAAAATCTACAAAAGAAAAAGATGATGATTTAAGCCACTCTATTAGTAGTGCTATTTCTAGGTGTGATACTAAATACTCACATTTAGAAATAGCCATTGCCCAGTTAAGAGATAATATTGTGAAAGATTCCCAAGAACTAAGACAAATTATTAGTGAGCACAAAAGGGAAACTATTACGGAGATGAAGACTAGGCAACTTATTGACGATAAGGTAGAGCCTGTTTGGGAAGTACTAAGAGATCTCAAAGGAAGTATGGCTCAAGTTACAACAGCTCAAAGTGATATATTGAAGACACTATCAAGAATGGAAGGTGTTTTAGAGAATAGTCGTTTTAGGCGAAAAGAAGATTAACCCACAGGAATTCTACAATGCCACTTAAGAAAGGCTACTCGAAGAAAACAATCTCTAAAAACATTGCTACGGAGATGAAAAATAAAGTTCCTCAAAAACAAGCTATGGCAATTGCTTTAAGTGTTGCGAAGAAAGCTAAAAAGAAGAAAGGTAAGTAGATGATATTTGGGATAATAAACTCTTTTCGTAGCAGAATTAAAAACAGACCAGATTGGTGGTCTGACTGCTTGCTCGCCATGAATTTTGATGGCGGGGCAGGCTCAAGAACGTTTATTGACTACAGCCCCTATCGCCGGAAATTTGCGGGTGCCAGTGGGGCGAAGATAATTACCAGCGATAAGAAGTTTGGGAGTGGGAGTTTTCAATCTGGCTCATATGATTCTTTAGGAACTTCCGGCGGAAGTCCTGACGGGTTCCAGTTAACAGGTAATCTCACAATCCAAGCCTTTGTAAAGATTCCAACATTCACAACAGCCATGGGCTTCTCTTTAGGTTGTATTGGAAACGAATCTTCAGGCCGGTGGGAAATATCTTTGAACTACACTTCGGGCGGGGTGCTAAATGCCGCATCTAATGTGTATGGAGTTTCTGAGTACAATCCTGTAAATATAAGCCTATCGCCGGATGTGTGGGGGCATATTTGCTGGGTTCGTGTAGGCACCACTATTACAGTTTATGCCAATGGCGTCTCCCAAGGAAGCTACACGCAATTAGGGACATTGGGTAATTCAAACTTTTTAGTGCAGCCATACAGTAACAATGGTCAATTCCTAATTGACGACCTCACAATAATTAACCGCGCAATCTACACCGCTAACTTCACTCCGCCAGCGCAATCGCAAGTGCATACTGGTCTCGATGGTTGGTTTCCGAGGGCTGTTCTTGCGCTTGGATTTAATGGCGCCAATGAATCAACTGCGATGGTAGACTCCTCGCCCATTGCAGTTGATCCTACGAATACAGGTGCGATTCAAGTAACTTCTACCGACCCAGCTTATGGCGCTGGAGCCGGCAATTTTGCGGGGGTGGCGCTATCTGAGCATTTAACGTTAGGGGGCACTGCAAACGCAGCTCTAAACGGGAGTTGCACGATTGAATTCATGTTTAAGCGAATTGGGGTTCCACCTGATGGGACGGCTACAGCCCCTTATCACACAGTGTTATCAAAACCCGTGGACAGTGCTGGGGGCGAGCGAGGCATAGGCATAAGTGATTCAAATGGTAGCGTGTCTATACTGCAAGGGCCAGCGTTCGATGGGCAAACCTTTGACACGCAATCGACAAACCTTGTTGATGGGAATTGGCACCATGTTGCGGTGAGTGTTGGGCCAATCACTCGGATTTTTGTTGATGGGGGTTTGATATTCTCACGAAAAAGATTGTCGAGCGGGAATGTTTTTGGGGGCGCTGCTGGGTGGATTGGCGGCCCTTCGGTTATACACTCAGGATCATTAGATTATGTTTCTGGAATAAACGCCCATCTCGACAATTTAATAATTTCTGCTGGGCAGCATTACGACGGCTCATTTATTCCACCAACAACCTACCCGATAGGTTCTAGTGATCCTTATTGGGCGCAAACATCACTATTACTTCAATTTCCTGGCTCCGATAACTCTACAACGTTCACAGATGATGGCCCAGATAATATTACGTTATCAGCTATCGGAAATGCAAAAATTAGATCTGTAAGTGGAGAAAATTACCTTGAGATTGATGGGAGCGGGGACGGCTTGCAGATAGCAGCGAGTGATGCCTTTGATTTTGGGACTGGTAATTTTACGGTTGAGGTTGAGCCTCTATTCACAACCTTACCGGCAGACGGCTACAGCAGAACATTCGTAGACACCCGAGGCTCAATGGGCTGGGAGCCGTTTACGCTCTCTATTGCGAACGCATCTGGTCTAATTACGATAAATGGATTACTTGGCGGAGATTCTAGTTATTCATTCAAGGCGTACCCGCATATCCCAATAGTCGCAGGCCAGCGTTATCACATAGCTTATGTAAGATCGTCTGGAAGATTCACGGTATTTCTCGATGGAACCCCTCTACCATTAACTTCTGGGACAGAGTCAATCTTGGTCGCTGCTAATTTGAATACCACAACCTCCGCGAAAATTGGGGTTGCTAAGGATTCATCTACTTCAGCGATTGACGGGAGAATTTATAAATTCCGCGTGACCAAGGCTGCAAGGTATGTTGCACAGATTGAACAACCCGATAACGGCTATATCCACTAACAAGAGAATCTAACACATGAAATGGAGCGATTTAGCTCATACCATAGGTAAGGTAGCTCCTACTGTGGGATCGCTCCTAGGAGGCTCTGTAGGAGCTTCTGTGGGGGGTCTTATTAGTGCAGCTCTAGGGGTAGATAATACCCCTTCTGCTGTTAATGCGGCTATAGCAAATGATCCTGCTACTCTGATTAAGATTAAGGAATTAGAGAACTCTCACGAACAACGTCTTAAAGAGCTTCAAGTAGAAGAACTGAGGATAACAACCTCTCAAGAAACACAAGCTATCTCAGATGTAAATAAGACTATGCAAGCGGAGGCTGCTAGTGAGCATTGGCCAACATACTCTTGGAGACCGTTTATAGGGTTTTGTGTAGGATTTAATACAGCAGTGGCGGGGCTACTCATAGTAGTGTCTTATGGGGCTTCTTGGGGAGGACATCCGGAGGGTCTAGCACAATTACCTTCTGTGCTAGGAGCTTTAGCAGGGGTTAACGCAACAGCATTACCTATTCTGGGGATTGCTTCTTGGTTTAGGGGGAAAGCACAAGCTGATCCCTCTGTTATAACAAACAATAAAGGTTAGAAAAATAATGACTTTAAATATCGACAATAGGATTATTAACCCAAGACGTGTTGCTGAGATGTTGGAGCATACAATTGACGCAATTACTCCCACTTCCAATACCGTTGCTGTTGTTAGGGATTACGGTAGAACGGATAACCTCCCCCTAACAGCAACGATGGCTTTGTGTAGAAGAATGCCAGCGGATTATGATGCTGTAAGGGTGATTCTACATGGGGCAGTCTCTGGAGCTAATGCTTTTAAAGCTGCTGTTGCACCCTCCTCTCAGTTTAACAATGGGTGGGAGCCAAAAGATGCTGCTGGTTCACTCCAAGCATTTACGCCCCTCACTTGGGGAACGTCTGACAGGAAGAACCCACGGAACCCATCAGGGGGTGCTTCAACCACCACGATTACTGGAACGTCTGGTTCCACAGCAGCAAAAACCCTTATTGAAGGGGACGTAGCATCTGACATATTAAAAATAACTAGCCTTGATAGAACAGACGTAGTGGGGGCACCACCCCTTCTCTTTGTGCGAATACAAGGGGTCTACCCCCCAGCTTTTCAGGTTGCAGAGACAAGTTCTATATCTACAAACCCTTGGAGTGCAGTGGAAACAGATTTTTACTCTGGGTACTGGAATGCTGCTGATCACATACCTTCCGCGGATGTAAATTTAATAAACGCTAACGGATATAGTACTCAGTATAGAATAAGTGTAGGTAGCCTTGGTAATCTAGTAGCCTTGGACGGAAACCCACAAACAGCTTCTGAAGCTGTCCCATGTACTGCTGGTACATATTACTGCTACGGTGGGGCTATAGCTAGTACTACAGGTGGAGCCGTTGATGTTGTTGGATTTTATTCTTCTGCAAACGCCACAACAGCCATAGGATATTCAACAGCATCAGCTTTTGCTGGAACAGGTGGTGCTACATTAACAGCCATAACAGGCGGTTATAAGTTTATTGTACCAACGGGGGCAACCCATTTTCGTGTACAATTAAACTCAAATACTATTACTCACATACCCACAGGAACTACCTCGGCATATTTAGGACAAGTGTTGCCAACAGGAACCAACCCAAGTTCAGCTCCAGCTCAAGGGTGGGCACCCAGTGTTACAATAGAGTGTTGGTTGCGAGGGAAGAAGGTTTATAATATTGGTGTTTCTGGAGACAGTATTGATCAGGGAGCTATCCCATCAAATGCTGTGCCACAGTACGGAGGGAACATAAATGGTTGGGGTAGAAGTTTCGTAAAACTGTTGAACACTAACAACATCCTAGCTAGTTATGTGGCCCTTTGTCATAGTGGAGACCCATCTTCACAATACTTAGAGAGGGCTTTGGGGGCTGTTCTGACAGGTAGACTTACTCACCTATTCATAAAACCTTGGAGTTTGAATGAAACAGCTTCTGGTATTGCTGGGGCACAAGCAGCGGTAGCTAGAACAAGTCTATTATTGCAGGTCTGTAAGGAGAGAGGAGTACAACCAATTCTATTTATCCCTTGGGGTGGTCAGGGGGATGGAACAACCATGAAGACCTACATACTGAATTATGTAACAGCTTGTAGTCAAAGTGGTATACCTGTTTTCGACGCTAGAAATGTCACAGATAATAGTAGTGGTAATCTGAAAGTAGAATTCCAGAATGTAGATTCTAATGGGGCTGTTATAGATGTATCCCACATGAATGCTTTGGGTGGATCTTCCGTAGCGCAGGAAGCTTTTGATAAGAGGGCTACTTTTTACATTGAATAATAATAGGGAGCGTTATGCTCCCTTTTTTATGTCTGGAATTTAACCTCATACTTCGGACATAAGTTTGCGGATTATTTTCTCCTATAATCCTTCGTCCAGAAAGGTTGCTGATGTTTCTTAGAAGATTTTTCAGGTTTAATATACACCTCTTTAGAATCATCATCCCCTGTGTGCATTTCAAAGAAACCTAAATCTTTGATTGCAACTAACAAGTCTACATCCTCTTTAATATACACCTCATGAAATAAGTGATCACCTGTTTGTATTTCAAAGAAACCTAAATCTTCGTGGTAAGTGATATTAGAGTAATCTTTGATTGCAACTAACAAGTCTACATCCTCTCCAATCTTTAAGTAAGCTCTTAAGAAAGGCCCACCACACCACATCTGCATTTATAGAATCCCCTTACTAGCTAACTGTCCCTTCTTACGTTTAATAGCCTCTGTAAGAAGCTCTTGCTGATACTCCAAAAAGCTTAGCTCCAAACTATCTGTAAGCATCATAGCGTCTTCAATATTAACATCAATCACCGTATCATTATCATAAGCTACAGATAAGTATTTAGCTCCAGCTAAAGGAGCTTCTGCTACAGAAAGAATAACAACTACTCTATCATCTTCTTTAAACATTATTTATCTCCTAGTAAGGCTACAAAACAATTATGTTGTAGCTGCTGTATCTGTAACTGTTGTGTTTTATTTTCCAGTTCGTAAGAAGCTATTGACTGTCTCAAAGTCTCTATCTCCATCCTTTGCGTGGAAAGGCTATATAAACAGAGTACACATCCAGTAATTGCAAAAAGATCCCAACCCATACCCCTCATACCTCCCCTCCTCTAGGAGCCACTTGTGGAAGATCCCCTCTAAAATCATATCCCCATTTATAAATACTTCCCATCACCATAGCGTCTATACTCGCCACTGCATAACCCCCCACTCTATTATTAATCCAATCCCCATCTGTACGTTCCTGCCCATAAATAATATCCCCATACTGTAAGCTATTATCATGTATGGAGTGGTAGAGTCCTTTCAGAACTCCCATCTGTAGATCCTTATTATTAATTCCTAGATACCAAAGAATATCTGATTGCTTCTTACTAGCAAACTCACACCAACCCTCAAAGTAATACTCTAAGAACTGTACAGGATATTGCTTACGAAGATTGATACCTTTGTTTGGAGTACCTTGCTTATGATTCTTAATAAGCTCTTCAAGGATGTCTTCTTCCTTCCAAGATAGCTCCCAAAGATAGTCATATAAGGCTCTGTAATTGCGTATAAGGGCACCTTTAGTCTCATGGTCTAGGGTAGTATAGGGTAGGGTAGAATCTACGTTAAATTGGCTGTTTAACAACATTATTATTGGTTCCTTCTTCTAGTTTAGCTATCTTTGATTCAAGTTCTGCTTTCTGTTGTTTTAATTCTCGTAAGAGCTTTTGTTCAGGAGTTTCTTTTGGGGTAAAGAGATAACTTATATAATTATCGTATCCCCAGTTAGTAGAAACAATGTTATCTTCAAGGATTTTTTTAAATCTATAAAAAGTAAAGCCATAAAACCCTATAGATTGTAAACCCCAAAATATGTCCGCTATTTCTTTTCCTGTAAAGGTTAGGGTGTAATAATCATTTTTCTTAATCATTTTGTTCTCCTATTAAAGTTATTGTAAGATTCCTGAGAATATACATAAAAGTCCTATAGCCCCATTAAAGACCATAAATCCATGGTTGCCAGATTTAAAGTGGATTATAGCTAAAAGAATATTCACTATACCAAGAAGGAAGACAAAGGCAAAGCTGTTCATTTTACCTCCTTATCACCAACTAAAGCTTTCCAACTATAAGGAAAAAGCTCTCGAATTATGCTGTCCACCTGATCTGCGACTTCTTGCACCTCTTTCTGTGCATGAGAATCTTTACGCAGATTACAGAAGCGTGAGTATGCAGACAAAGATCCTGTCCAAATCCAGTTTACCATACAACCTTGGGGGAGTACAAACCTAGCCTGTTCTGGTGCAATACCATTATTTATCATACCCTCGTAAAGCATTACAGCTTCATTGCAGACTTTAGTATACAAACATTTCCAATATTCGCTTGATGGGTGTACTTCCCCGCTACCTTGCTTTTTATTTCCTTCTGGCTTACTTCTAAATTCCTTTGGGATGAACAACTCTGGTGTTGTAGAGATATAACGACGACTTTCTTCATTCTCAACAAACCCTACCTTTGATTTAAAACATTGCGTACGGATTGGTACAGGGGCTTTAACTCTCAAGGTTATTTGAGGATGCCCGAAAGGAGTCCAGTGATTCTCACGAGCCAGATAATTAATAATACCTTCATCACTCCCTTTCTCCAACATCTCTCTTGTGGTAAATGTAGTACTTTCTTTTGCAAAACTTACACGAGCTACGTTTGCTACAAACAAATCATCCCCCATGTGGGTAATATACTCTACTTTCATTACTTCCTCCTAATCTTTATTAGCAAACTCTTCTACTAAAACCACAAACTCTTTTTCTGTTGTTGGCATTGCAGCTTCATAATCTACACTATTAGCCCAACGATCAAATTCTTCTATGGGACAGCTTCTCTGAAACACACTATCCATACTCACTCTCCACAGATAATTATGACCTTTTAAGTATAGCCAACAAAACCTGCTCCTCTTATTTCTAGAAGTAGGGCGTAGTCCAGCTTTAATACACCAGTATTTCCATTGCTTTGGAAGCTTCATTTAATCCCATTCAAAAGTTCTTCAGCTTTATCATACATACTGTTCATATACTCCTCAAGGGTATACACCTTATCTTCAAGAGCATAATTCTCAGCTAGATACTTAACCACACTCTTCAGGTTAGGATAATAGCCTACTATAGCCCACTTAGCAACCGTCATCTGACCTGTCTTCCTTCCAACTACGATTGGTTTAGCTTCTACCCACTCTAGTAGGGTGTGGTTCCACTTGTCAATTTCTACTTTGAATCTCTCGTTTATAATTACTTCTTTCATTGGTAACACCCCTCAAAATTAGGTTCTTCATAGAAGTCAAAACTCTTCACCACTTTACCTTTGCCATGATCTTGCCGAAACACTACATAATCTACACCATCAATGTTACTAACACTAGCAACCACATTAGGATAGTTTTTACTATTAGTTTTACCAAGTACTTCACAATAAGCTGCTGCCTGTTCTAAACTATCATACTCATCAAGAACCTCCACTAGCAAAGGATACTTTGTAAAGTTGCTTCTGTTTACTTCTTTTATTACTTTGTAGAGGTTGAAATTGTAATCTCCAGCAATATCTACTGCCCAGCTATTCCAAGCTTCCATACACATGGTGGGGAAATTTTCATTAGCTCCTTCTAAGAGCCATATAACAACCTCTTCGGAAAGAAGTCTTCGGTCTAATGATAAAAAAGGCGCTGAGTGGGGTTGTTGCTTGCCAAAGTAAGTATTGTGTAGTTGTGAGTACGTTATAAATACGTCAGCCACAGCGTCTTTCACCTTTGTAGGATCATCTTCCACTATAGCTTCAATAAGCTCCTTAGTCTCTTCCAAACACATATCCCAAATCACACCTTCTTCTACTATCCCACCAATCTTAGCGAATAGCATCACTTCTTTAAATAACTCTTCATATTGTTCTGGTGTTAATGTGTGGGGGTTCATATATCATTCCTCTTAGTAAATTTTGTCTCTACGGCGATAATAGCCGTAAAAGATTATAGTGTCAAACTATCATCCATATTCATTTTGAATATTTTATACTCCAGCTCATAATATTCCCCCTCCGCTCTTTCAACTATACTATCACTATTCTCCACCTCATACAACTCCTCAAACAAGCTCTCATAATCTCCTTCACATAGTTCTAAGAGTCTTTTCCAAGATGTGTTATAGAAGCTCTCTAAGGCTTTTATGGCTAGTTTCTGACGTACCAGTAGGGTAGCTTTGGCAGGGGGAGAATCCTCCTGTAATCCATTGTGTAGGCGCTCGTAGAAGGTGTTTGAACAGGGTTCTAGCATAAGGTCTCCTTAGAAGATATTTACCTTTCTCAGTTGGGTTTTACCACAAAGTACACAATATCTGGCTTGCACACACGAAGCACTATAACTACCCGCAACCGCTTTACCAATTATTTCCCACTTAGTGTATACACAAGGCATATACCATTTACATGTGGAAAGTCTATTATCCGGATCTTTTAGTTTAGGTGGAAGTTTTTTATTGTTCCAAATTAGCTTCATAAGAATTATCCTTTTGTTGTTTCTGGTGGTTTGTCCCATATATCTTTGGCAGCACCAAAACCCTCCTGAAATTGCTCCATCCCATATTTTGATACAAAATCCAGAAGCTCTCCTGTAGGCTTCCAAGAGCTTGTGCCTCTAGGCTTTGCGGCTTCATCTTGTATGGCTTTAATCAGATCTGGTAGGTCTGTAAGCTTTCTCATATTAAGTCTCCTATAGTGGTTTGTATGGGAGTGATTCTACTTCTTTGTTTCTACCTTGTAAAGAACTTTTACTAAATAAGCTTGTAATCTCATTCCTGCCATACACCCCATCCATCCGCCTGTGGCTATAGATAAGGCTAAAGGTAAACTCTCCATCCAAGGTTTCCCTATAAAGCTAACAGAGAATAACCCCGCTGTAAACAACTCTGCTGAAGCTTGTATATAGGACATAGGGGGTATCATTAGGTATCTGTTGTACTGAACCGACTTCTGATTAACCGCCTTACAGGCAATAGAAATAAATGACAAGGAAGCCCCTAATAAACACATATGAATGTCAATCATACCTAAGCCCCTACCCCAACATTACCCAACCACTTATAGATACGCTCTTTAGAGCTATCCAAGAAAGTTTTCAAGTCTCCATCATTAGTAATCTCCATTACATTACCTACAACTCCATTTGGGATATAGCCTCGTGAGTCTCCATCAAAGCTCCCTCTTCCGTAGATCCTAATAAGAAGGCAATTCTCTTGTCCGAAGTGTTCTATAGCAGCATCAAGCTCTACAG
>Ga0138276_1024843_pt1 | contig 10624 bp, 1 predicted proteins | sample M_130710_M_mt_FD_106921 | JGI IMG/M metagenome (GOLD analysis project Ga0138276, IMG submission 106921) | Freshwater microbial communities from Lake Montjoie, Canada - M_130710_M_mt (Metagenome Metatranscriptome) | ecosystem: Environmental > Aquatic > Freshwater > Lake | place: Canada: Quebec...
ATTCGCGATATTTTTAATAATATTGAGTCTATGATAATAAAATACATGCAAGGCTATTTATTTCGAAGTGAAATAACAATAGTGGGGCTCGAACCCACGCCAGAGTATCTGTGGACTAATTTGTTAATATTAAAGGAATAACAATACCGATGGTGGATTTTAACCCACACAACCGCATGTGTGTAATGTTACAAGAAAAACATCTACCTCTAAGAGTTAGTAATAGTTTATCTACCTAAAATTTGCTATAGCGTCGAACCCTTTTCTAAGAAAAGTGCGCTTATAGTCTTATGTTTATTGTGATTATATTAATTCAGAAAAATACATCTCATTTATAAATGTTTGAAATGATGGATGAGAGTAAATTTTTCCTTTACTTAAATAAAAATTTTTGATTAAATTTGATAATTTGTTAAAATAATCTTTTCCATGTTGTGTTGCTTCCCTAATTGCAGAGTCACAACTTGCCGTTAAAAGTTCCCATTCATCGCCTGAGTTGCGAATCCAGTTCAATTGGTCTTCTATTGATGTTGTATTCAAAGGTGCAAAAATTATTCCTGGAAATTCCTTGTCTTCTCGAAATTGTCTTTTGAGAAATGACATTTCCTCTACAGGTGTAAAATTTATAATGTCTTTTGATTTTGTTGCATTTGTTACTTTTATTCCAAGTCGCATAAATGCTGCTGATAGTTTCTCCATACCTATCTTGTCTTTAATTGTGTCATCTATTGAAATCAAGAAATCGTCTCCATAAACAATATAGTACATACATGTAAAAATGATATGTTCTATTTGTTCATCATCTAAACCATGATTTCTCAATATATCAATAATGTTACACAACAAGTACATGATATTTATTTCAGAATTCAATTCAGCAGTCATAAATGAACCGGAAATTATTCCGCATATTGTTTCATAAACAATCTTACCACACAAGTGAGGAACATTCACAAATTCTTCTTGAATACATTTCAATCGATTCAACCAATTTTTCCTAGTTTCAGGATCAACGTTTTTCTTTTCCATCCAATATTCAAACCAAACCATGATATTATCAATAGCGTGCCAAACAACTTGTGAAACCGCTTGCGGTCCGAAATCACTATAATCTCCTTCCAATACATTTGGGAATTTGCGTATACGATCATACACTCGTCCCCAATCTCTTGAAGTCGGATTAATAGTAATTCCATGATTAAGTTGCTCATAACATTCTCGATAAGCTACTAGAAAGGGACCGAAATCCATTTTTCCAGCAATTTGGTGGGATAAATTTTGGACTGAAAAGATTCTCGTTCCTCCAACTCTGTCACGCTTTTCTTCTTTTAGTGTTTCATCTTTCGTACAATCTACACTAATGTTGTGACATGGAATTTTTCGATTACGCATTTCAATTTCTAAATTTAAAGTTTTGAGTAAATCGTTGTCAATTTTCGTGAGCTTGCCATCATCAATTTGTAACAAATGATATTTTCCACTTTGTCCTTTCTTCTTCCAAGCATATCCAGGAGCTGTTCTTAAATCTACACCGTAAAATTTTAGATCAGGTATTCCTACAATAGCTTCTTCCATTGAAAATGGTTTAAAGTCTTTAGTGGATGGTATACAATTTGCAATTAATTGTTGTTGACGTATTTTCTTTGCCAGTTTTATTGTTGAATCTGCAAAAGTTTTGTGTTGAACTCCATGTTTCTTTATTCCTTCATACATGGGATCCCAATCAATTTTTGGATTTTTCGTTAAATGTGCCGGAAATTTCTTTACAGTGAAAATGGCATCGTGCATAGGGGATGGAATAATGCATGATATACCATTATCAAAACAAGTTTGATGGGGGGGGACAGAACCTATTAAAGATAAGCTTTCAGGATATTGTTGGATATCTTCATCAGTTACGGGAGTTAGGTTGGGATACATTTTTTTTTCAATTAATTCAGTTGTGTTTATTCCAAGTTCTTCAAATGATTCTATATAAACAAATTCACCAAATCCGTAGTCTTTACCTACTTCTTTTGTTCCATACGAATGAACACCAATTATTTTCAAAGTTCGGGGGTCATAAACAGCTGTACAACACTTTCCAAATCCATGGTAGCCTTTATATCCAAATACAAAATCACACTGTTCGCGAAGATCAGAGTTTATTTCATTCTTGGGTAATAATGGCAATAAGGCAGGACAATTTTGTACATCTTTTAATAACGAAGGGACTATTTTTACATTATTTGAAACTAAACCGCTTTGTGTTGAATGAAGAAAATGACGCGTGATATTTCTACTCAATGGAACTTGTTTTGGAGCGTCCCAAATTGCGAATTCACTACGTTTACCATACTTAAAAGACTCTGTATTTACTGAATTTCTAGTTTTTAAATTATAAAAATGATCTCTTTCTAAATTACAAATTTTAACAAATTCTTGCACTAATCTTCCATCTTGCATTACATTTACGCATTTGCCGTATTCAATTTCACTGTCAGGATATTTTTTTAAATGTTCAAAAATTAATTGTTGATAATGGATTAAAAATACATGATATCTTTCACCTAAGGCTAACAAAACTATATAAAGACATTTATCATCTTTAGTTGGCAATCTTATGAATCTATAATTTTTATTAATTAATATTCTAATTCTATCTTCTTGACTAAGTTCTTCTGAAATTAAATTTGACTCTACACCTGCATTATTATGAAAAGTTGAAATTACTGGATTCTTAGTTTTTACATGTTTCATACTTGTTGAATAATGTACAGCTTGTGTTGCTGTCATATCTTTTGTCATGTACGCGTAAAGTCTTTGATCATTAAGTAATGGTCTTACACCTGCTTCAAAATCTTTAATTGTAAAATCTTTCAAATTTTGTTCTTTAACTGTTAAAACATCAAACATTTCTTTTACTTTATTGGGACCATCAAAAATCTTCTCAATATCCCATTCTTCTCCAAAAATTGCACTGAAGGATATTTTATCTCCTAATTCTAAACCAATCTTCTTAAATGAATTTATTATTGCATATTGTCTGTACACTAATTCCGCTTTGTCATAAGTAAAACTTTTTACATAATCTATTCCAAACAATTTATCTAAACCAATCAAAGCATAATCATAAATCAATCTACACAATGGAAAAAATGCATGATAAGCAGCAACGCCACCTAACACGCCTAAAACTAATTTACCGAACGTACTATTTAAGGATTTTATTATTACTTTCATACAATTTTTAAAAACGTTTTTTACAATTTCAAAATACCGGATAAACCAATTAGGAGTTTTCTCTACGTCATTCTTTGTCTCTTGAAAAATGTTTTCTTCTAACAAAGGATCAATACAAATCACTCTTTCATCTGGAATTTCTTCACAATCACACTGAGTTGCATCACCATTACAAAATCTATATCCTCTATTTTGCGCTACAAATACTACTTTAAAAGTTTCCAAGGGCTCATTAACAAAAGTTTGAAAAATATTATCATCTATAATTGATTTTACTGTTTTAAAACACATTGACACTTCATTAATTTTAATAAAATAATCTATAAATTTTTGATATGATGGATGTCCTTTACGCAATTCAAGCAAAAAAGTTTTTTGATAAGTTTCATTATTCTCATAACTAGTTAGTAAATCTTCTATGGATGTTTTTTTTGTAACAGGTTCTGAAAAAAGTGACGAAGCATCAGTGTGAATTGATTCCAGATCATCACTCACTGGATATACGGGAGCTTCCTTTGAAAATGTTGGTTTTTCTTCTTCACCAGTATTATTCATACTCTCTTTACAATTAAATACAGTATTACTAATGAATGAATTTATTTGTTCTTCATCTGTTAAAATTTTTTCAAAATTAAATAAATTCTTTACTTTATTAAGATTTTTCTTATAACTTTTACTAGCTGTATTATAATATTTATTAAATGTATCTACTAAACTATTCTTTATTTTATATGCTAAATTATCTTTTCTATCGCATTGATTTAAAAATTCTTTTACTTTTTCATTAATAAATTCCTCATCTAAAATTTGATCACGAGTAACTGTTGGAGGAAGTACACCTTTTGCATTTGCTTCATCGATTATTCTTCTATTTAAAGAGGCTTGATTTCTATGTGTTGTTTCTACAAATTCTTCATAAACAATTGCTTTCATTTCATCATAACTCAACCAATCTGTTTTTGCTGAATTTATACTCATTGGTACAAGATGTTTTCTAAATTTTAAATGTGAAAATTGCGGACAGAGTTCATTAATTTTTTCTTCACTCATGTCTTGAACTATTTGGGCAAAACCATTTCCATTTTTATGGGGAATATCTTCTTTTAAAGCTACTTCCCATTTACATTGCATTCTAGCATTAACTGCATCTACATCTGAAATTTGATCGTGAACTATTGAAGCATGATTTGAAAGAAAAGCTACTATTTTTGGTTGACATGTTTGATTTTTCTCATCTACTGCCGCTTTTGGTACTACCCAAGTGTTACTTGTAATTGCTTCAAAAATTAAGGAAAGTTGACTTTGAACAGGAACAGGAGCAAGAACAGCTAATAAATCATCGACTAAAATTACTGGGTGATCTGTCAAAGTTGACATATATTGACTGGATGGGTTAGTAGTGTAATTTACACCTGAATTAAAAACTATTTTATTATCTGGATGTTCTCTATTATATTTTCCAATTACATATGAAGTTAGTGAAGGAACCATTTCTGATTTTCCAATTCTTGTTGTACCATGAAAATACCAAACATGTGGAGCCGCTCTTAAATTAGCAAACCAATAAGTATGTGACAAAGAATCATACAATTTTGAAATTTTTAAAATATAATCTCTTATAAGTGATTTTAATTGACTATTTAAATTTTGAACTAATTGTTTATTAATCATTTTACTTATTAAATAAGCTACTCGCAATCTACTTTGTAATTCCGTATTACTTTGTACCTCTGGTCCTAAATCGGAATCACACAAAAAATCTACTTCACTCATCCAAAAAGTTATTACACTATGCATATTTTGAATAAATGTTACGTCAGCTATTTGTGAACTATCGCCTATTAATTTTTTTACTAATCCGATTATTAAATTTTTAATGATATCAAAATTAACTCTAAAGAAAGTTGAAACTGCATTAGCACAAGTAAATGCTTCTTTTATTAATTTAAACCATGAACTTACCTGTTTAGCTGAGGGCATAAACGTGAATGGAAATTTTAAAGATCGAGAAAGACCACTCGAAAGTAATGAAATAAAAGTTGAAAAAGCTGATAATTGAATTTCACTATCATCTGGGCCTTCCGTATTGAACGTTGCTTTGGATGGTTCTGGCGCAACGACATCTAAAAAGGCTTTTGACAAAAGTTTCATCATTTTATGAAGATCACTTACAGTTATTATTGTTAAATTTACTAAAGCTGACAAAAAAGACCAAGTTATTGTTTTAAATTTGGGATTAATTACACAATGGACGAATTGAGATATAATCTCAGTTCCCATCGTGGACCAATTAAAACCCAAATCGGGGAAAGTTTTTTCCATTCCAGTCACAAGTTCGGTTACAAAATTTTGCATTTTATCTATCATTTCTTGACCTGAATCTTTAACATTTTTTATATCATTTTTTAAAGAATCTTTAAGTTCACGCATATCTCGTGAAACTATGTTACTTAATTGACTATATTTATTACTTGTTTTTCTATCTATACATTCATCAACTCGTTCTGAAATTACATTTAAAACTCCATCAACAAAACCATTTTCTTCAAAAGTTCTATTTACTTCATTATCTGAATCAGTTTTTTCTATTGTCTTATTAAAATTATCAGTGGAAAATTTCATTATTTTTTCAAACAAATCTTTACTATCAATCAATTGTGTAATATTTTTTTGTAATTCTGAGGGAATTTTAACTTCATGAATTAAAGTTTTCTTTACATTTGTAAAATTATCTCTAGCCAACATTGTTGGAAATCCAATAAAATTATAAAAAGAAGCATGATCACCAAATCGTTTCATAAAAGTTAAATTTAAATTAGCTGGCAAAGTACCTGCTGTTGGATTAAAAGTATAGTTTAATGATCCTAAAGAATTAATTAATGCCATATCACCACTATGAACAGTATTTAAAGGAACTGTTCTTATATATTCACTAGGAGAATAATAAGGAATTAAAGTTTTGATATCTGGTTGTAAAGCTAAATTAAACATTAAACTTGGTGCATTTTGCATTGACGGTTGGAAATTACCAAAAGGATAATTTATGCGAGAGGCGCCTTGAAAGTTATCTGGAAAATATTGAACAAAACAATTAGTTGAAGATAATTCCGGAGATATTACATGATATATTAAATCACCCGCAAAACCTAAATGAGAAGAACACATTAATAAACAAGTGCTTATTTCGGGCAACATTCCTGAAGATCCGAAAGTTTGCGAACGATCAAAATCAGGACAAGGGGAAACACGAAGTGAAAAAGCATTAAAAGGAAAATTACGAAGTGAACTAGTTGGCATGGTAATAGATGAAAATTGATAGGGACGCTTCATTAAATCAGAAATTGAGTCGAAAGATTCATTATAACGTTTCATTCCACTCATTTGAGGTCTAATACTATCCCATTGAGATTCATCATTACCAGCTTGTAAAGCAAAACTAGGTGTTGCATATTGAACTTGTAAATAAAAATCTCCATCTACTGCTGGAGATATGCCATTTAAATCAAACCAAGAAGCTGTTCTAGAAGTTGTTTCTGATGCAATATTACAAATATCCAATAAAATTTTTTGATTTTCTTCAGTAGGATTCCTATTATACGTATTAACAGCATTCTGTTGTGCAACTGTTACTATTGCTCCTATCATGGGCATTACTTGTACAAAACCAGTATAACCTCCGTACGTCATGGCTAATCCAAAAGGTGAATTATTACCACCTACAAACATTTCTGCGCCTGCAGCATCTCTCCATGTACCAATTTGACCGGTAGTAGCAGTAATTCTACGAACTATAAAAGAAGGGGGATTACCAGCAATATTATAAAAAGAAAATAATGGTTGATAAATTACACCATATTCATATAAAGCTAAATTTCGAATTACAGAAGTACCTGAAGCAAAATTGACTATTTGAAAAGAATTATATGGAACTAAATTTATAACTTCACTTATCTTATAAGATATAGGTGAAATTGATGGACACTTGAAAACAGAAAATGACATATTATCTGAAGCTTTCTCAAAAATATTAAATTGAACCGAAGGGGAAACACCAAAATAAGTTAAAGCTGTTACGGCAAACACATATGTTTCAGAAGGTACGTATGATGCGGTTGATCCAATTTCAGAAGAATAATTTAAAACTCTCATTTCTTCCTTATTACCAAAATAGGGGGCTGTATATGATCCTACAAAACCTGTTTTTCCAAATTCTAGATAACTAAATTTACTGTTTCTAAGCGTATTTAATGATATACCATTGTTGGTTACACTATTATCTACTGGAGCTGTTACTATTAATAATTTAATATGATGTTTAGAAGTTAAAGCACCTGTTATTTCAAAATCAATTTCTCCTGAATAATTTAAAAAATTGTCACTAACACAACCTAAAGACGTAAATGCTCTTCTACCAGATCCAACAGGCATTTCTGCATATTCAGAAGCTGGTTTACGTGGAACATTTGACCATGAAGTTAAAAGAGTTCCAGGTGCTGTGTTTGCATCTACTGTAAATTGTCTAAATAAAGATTTTCTTTTGGCTAAAGCTATAAAACTATCGCTTAATTCTAATTCGGAATTATAACCACATTTAGGGGTTAAAGAAAATGAATGTGAGGTATTGACAGCATCTTTTACTACACTTAATGATGATGAAAAATTGGGGGTTAAAAATTGTCCTTGAGATGGATCTATTGGATAATCATTCTTTCCCATACCATAAGATTTTGCAACCTTATCTAATACAGAAAAACCTACATCACTTAATCCACCAGTTTGGGCTGATAAAATTTTTTTTCCTATACCTAAAAGACCAGCATTTGGGGCAAAAGATTGATAATTATTTGCTGGAATTCTACCTGAAAATTCTAATGTTTCAAAAATTATACTAATTGCTATGTCCATTTTTTGTGTACCTTGTTCAGTAACACTCATTTTATTTAATTCAAAAAATTGTACCTGAGCTAAATCTAATGGTTGTAATGTATTTGTTGAATTTAATAACGTTAAATATTTTGTGGGAGCATCTAATTTCAATTCTAAGTCTACTACATCAGCAGTATTTAAATTAATATACGCGGGATTCATTTGAGAATAAGAATACATGTTTGCTCTATTTTCTGGGAAAGACCATAAATTATACATTACTTTATTACAAACACCCCAAATACCACTATTGAAAATACTTGATACTGGAGCAAAATGAAGTTTCGCCTTTGCTGTAAATTGAGAATAATTTTGAGCTACTCTAAATTGTGGAACATTATTATTAATTGCTTTAAAAAATTCAGACATATAATCATATGAAAAATCAGGAGTATTTGCAGTAATTGTTACTGTACTTAAATAAACAGGAACATTCAATAAATTGGGATCTGAAAAAGAAGTTTCTGATAACATTGATTTAGGATCTAAGTATTCACTATTTTCATTTAAAGTTATTTCTTGAATAGTTTCTAAACCTACATTTTGAACAAATTCTTTATTTACAGGTTCTCCTTCGGAGCCTGTTACTTCTACGCCAGAATTATAAACTACGTTTGAATTGATATTTGTATACCATTCATCAAAAGCCATTAATTCAGCCAGATTTTTTGAAGCTGAAGAACCAGTATAAGATTTTTTATACACTGGTAAATAAAGAGAACAAGAATAAATATTAATTTTTTCAATTTGGGAAACAGAAAAAGAAAGTGAATAAGTATGCATCTCTGGATTTTTATTAGCCATTTCAAAATAAATTTTCTTTGCACCAATTATAGGTCTATCATTACCATTTAAAACAATTTTTCTATCAAAATAAAAAGGATTAAAAATAGATTTACCAGATATATCTTGAATATTAAACAAAGAGAAAAACAATTCATGAAAATTATCACTAATTAAAACATCAGGATGAACTGTATAAACAAATAATTTTACTTTATCTACACTATAAACTTGGGGTTTGTTCTTATTTAAATTTCTTAAATTAAAATCAAAATCTTCTTTAATACTTTCATATCCATCAAAACATGGAATAAAAGCAAACAACCATTGTTCATCAAAATAAGGCTCCATTTTGGCATACATGCCTCCTTGAGTCTCACAAGCATTCATTAAAGTTGTTAAATCAAAAATAATTTCTTCTACATACTTTGGATCAGATTTATTTTCAAGACACTTTTCAAATTCATTAAATTTTTCACATTCTTGCAAAAATGAAAATACTTCACGACTAAATTTTTTACTTATATTTAAATCATTGATATTTTTTAAAATTTTTTCATCCAATTGAATATTAAAATCAATATAATATTCATATCTTTCAAATTCATTAAAATTAACTTTCTTCAAGTGCCAATTATCATTATTATATATTAATTTAGATTTACCATAGTCATTTATCCATGTAAATTTCGCAATATCGTCAACAAATTTGTATTTTGGAATGAAAGGTTGTTCATATCCATAAAGATTGTCCGGGTCGGTTGCATGTCCTTCTTCAATTAGAGAAAATTTATCCTCAGTGGGATAATAATAATTTTTTAAACTTTCAGTTAGGGAAATCATTTTTAAATTTATTTGGAAATTTTTGTTTGATTGTTTATGTAAATTTTGTGGGAAATTCTTTATTGTTGTCTGCATTAATTAAGGGGGTGAACATTTATCTTCCTACAAACGTTCAAATTAGGGGTCAATGAAAGAATACGCATATCTTAGAGATATATCTCGGGCTTACTTCATTCCGACAGCAGTCCAATTGAACTATTAAAAGTTACGTATTTTGAATCATTAGATTGTCGCAGTCAATTTTAAAATCTTTTTAATATTTCAAACTCATAATTACAAAATTCACTAAGCGTCCTTTTGGGAAAATGGTAGGCTTTATCCACCTAGGATCCATTATTTTATCCGCTTAGATTCTTTTGCTTAATCATTTTACTAAATTAAATGTCAATTAAATTACTACCTTGCCTTAACAATAATATTTTTCCATCTTACTCGTACAATAAAAACTTACATTTCTTGGGGAACTTTGAGTTTGGGTTAACTCTCAAAGTGAGGCGACAACGCATTATCCACTAGGGGCACCTCCAAAATATAAATTAATAAAGCTTAAATAAGACCCCGTTCTGAAACGAGTATTTTTAAATTTTTTTATAAAAACTAAAACTAAAATATATATAATTTGATTAAAAATATTACATTTTTTGAAATTGAAGTATGATTAGTATAGACCTGTTATTAAAACCCGCAGGTAAAATATCTAAGAATACACAAGCATAATCAATCGACATAAAAGAAAATTAATATAGCGTCACTATTTGATTGGATATTTAAACTATGTTTAAATAGCGTCAAAATATTGTGATTGGATATATTAAGTCCCATTATGAAGTTAAAATGAGGTGATGTTACA
>Ga0138276_1246018_pt1 | contig 10523 bp, 8 predicted proteins | sample M_130710_M_mt_FD_106921 | JGI IMG/M metagenome (GOLD analysis project Ga0138276, IMG submission 106921) | Freshwater microbial communities from Lake Montjoie, Canada - M_130710_M_mt (Metagenome Metatranscriptome) | ecosystem: Environmental > Aquatic > Freshwater > Lake | place: Canada: Quebec...
GGCTCGGTAGTCCTTGAAGATGATCGGCACGGGCAGGGCTGCCAACAGCAACAGCAACACGATCCCGCCGCCCAGGACGCCGGTCCCCAGGCCCAGCATCGCCGACAGCATGACCAGCGCCAACGCGAGGCCGAGGGAGAGGCCCCGCGTCATGGGCGGCTGGCCTTCGCCGTGCCGAGTGGCGCACCCCTCGGTAGCATCAGATCCCGCAGCCCCAGGGCGCCCAACACGCACTGCAAGACGCCGGTGCACAGGTAGGCCCAAACGACCCCCTCCAGGCCCATATGGGGCACCAGAAGCTTGGACAGCAGCACGAAGACCAAGGCCGTGGCCATCAAGCTCAGGATGAACCAGCGCGTGCGAACCAGCGCCACCAAGGCCATCGACAGGATCCAGCCGCCCATCTTCAAGACATCGCCCAGCAACTGCAGCGGCATGAGGTCGGCCACGCGCTCAAAGCGGGCGCTCAACACCAGGTGAACGATGGGCTCGCGCAACAGGAAGATGGCCAGCGCCAAGGCAGCCGTGCTGGATGTCGCCACCCCAAGGGTGCGCAGGATCTGGCTTCGCAAGGCCTCCCGGTCATTGACTCGGGCCCCCAGGCTCTGCATGAAGTAGAGCGTGATCGACGAGGTGATGGCAGCCTGGTAGGCCTCTGAAAGGCGCCAGGTGGCCTGCCACAGCCCCGCGTCGTCCAGACTCAGGTCCGAGGTCAGGGTGTCCCGCACCAGGATGAGCACCAGGGGCGGCAGAACGCCATTGACGATCAGCATCGGGTAGAAGCTCAGTAGCCGGCGACACACTTGGCTGTCGAATCCGCCTCCGAAATCCGACAGGCGCACGGACTTTGACCGGAAGTGCACGGCCACCAGGTTGACGAGGGCCGTCAGGATCAGGATCCCGAACAAGGCCCACAGCCCCCCGGTGATGCCCCACCAGTAGGTACACGGCGCGAAGATGAAGAGGGCAAGGACCGTCGAGACCATCGTGGCACTGCCCACCAGGCCGATCTCCTTGCCAACGCTCAGGGTCCCTAGCAGCAGGTCGCTCAGCATCGATGCCGCGACGGCCAGGCCGGCAACGGCAATCAACCAGGCATAGGCGCGATCGGTCAGGAGCCAGCTCGACACCACCGGCGCCACCAACACCAGTGCGGCGATCAGCACGAGCGACAGGCCGAGCCCCATGCGCAGCGCAGTCGACTGGATGCGCCGCCGCTGCGCCCAATCGGTGCCGGCCTCTGCGGACAACCGGACCGTCCCGGTCACGAGTCCTTGGCCCAGCATGCTCTGGAAGAGGCCGATGAAGTTCGAGTATTGCGCTACCAGCGCCAGCCCCGCCGGGCCCAGATAAACGGCCGTGACCTTGATGCTGAGGAAGCTGCACACCATGCGTACCGCGGCGATGCTGCCGCCCCAACCAAAGGCCGAGAGCACGAACCGCGAGGACTTTCGGTCACTCGTCATGCAAGTCATGCCAGCAGCGCATTGAGGAAGATCGCCTCGTAGCGCTGAAGTGCTCCGTCCATCGTGTGGTGCTCCTGGAAGTGGCGCCGGCAGGATTCACTGGCCAGCGACCACGCAGCTTCGTCGCCGGTCAGTCGCCTGAGCTGCAGGACCATGTCGTCCAGATCGGCGCAGGCGTGGGTGCCGCTGGAGCCCGGCGCGGATTCAGGCCTGACGAAAGAGACCGTGGGTATACCTCGAATCCAGGCCTGCATGAAGGTATTGGGAAAGCCCTCGTAGTCCGAGGTGTTGACACACAGCGCAGCACCGTCGAAGAAGCGACCCACCTCGCGATAGGGCACATGGCCTATGAAACTGAGATTGGGCAATGAGCGGGCCTGCACGGCTATCGACTCGGCGTAGGCGTGCGCGTCGGCGCTGGTGCCGGGGCCGCCCACCATGATGAAGTGGCGCTCCGGCACTCGACGAGCGAGCTCGATCAGCAGGTCGGGGCGCTTCAGCCGCTTGACGGTGGCGGCCCAGAGCACGGGCCCCGAAAAGCTTCCCGGTCGGGCGCCGGGCTCGTCATAGCCATTCTGTACAAGCTGGCCCTTCTTGCCGAAGTTGTCGCTGAGGAGCCGCTGCTGCTCAACGTTCTGGACGATCACCGCATGAGCAGCCCGCAAGCCCAGTCGGTACATGAACGAATAGCGAAAGGGCGTGTCGGGCATCGGACCCCTTGAGAAGTCGGGATCGCTGGCGCCAGCGAAGACGAAGCGCTTTCGCGCCAGGCGGGCGTAAAGCGCCGCCGAAAACACCTGCTCCCCCGCCGCCTGCACGAAGACGAGATCCGGGTCGACGCGGTAGAGCAGCCGAACGACGTCCGACAGGCGCGGATACAGAAACCGCGTGCCGGGCCAGCCGCGGCCGTTGTTACCCGGGATCTTTAGGATCGAGAGGCCGTCGCGCTCGACAACCTCAGGCTGCCCGTGGTCCTTGACCAGCACCGAAACCCGGTAGCCCGCGCGCTGAAGTGCCCGGATCTGAACGCTCTGCTGCACCTCCGCGCCACCCACGAATTCGATACCGCTGTCCTCGACAAGGACCGGGTAGATGTGGACGGCGATGAAGCAGATGTGCACGCGCCTTGCGGACGCCAGCGCACCCACGCGAGACACGGGACCGGCCGCAAGCCGGTCTGCAAGGTCGGAACTCATGAGATCCAGGGAGCGGCTCGCCAGCCTGTCTGCGCAGCCTGCTGAGCGATGGGCTGCGGGGCCATCCAGGCACCTCGAAATTCCGACAGGGTCATGCCAGAGCAACGCTCGGCCACGGTCGCGAACAGCACACGCAAGTCGCGGTAGAGCGACTCGATGCTGGCCTCGTCGGGAAACGAAGGGCTGCCACCGGGCATCAGTTCAGACGAATGCAGCACGAACTCGAGATAGGGCCTGCGATCGTCCAGGCACTTCTTCACCAACTCCAGCATGTGCGCCCCGTTGCGGCCGTCGGGGTAGAGCCACAGCAACTCGGGCCGGAACTTCCAGGCCCAACGGCGAGCGCCAGGAATTCGGTACAGCGCCGGCGCCAAGCGGCTCAACACGGACGGCATGATCGACACGGGCAACTCCAGGATCGGCGAGTTGCCGGCGCGATCGATGTGGTCCAGGTCCATCACATAGGGCTCCGAGGGGAACCGCCGATAGTCGGTGCCACCGGGCCCACCCGGGACCGATTTCGTCTCCACCCAAGACACATGCGGCGTGACCGAGCAATCGACTCGGTAGCCGTACTTGGCCAGCAACTTCGCGTAGGTCGAATCGAGGGCCCATCGCCCGGCGCGGTGGCTCAACACGCTGGGGCCGAACCGATCGCGAAGCAAGTCGGTGACGGCGCTGATCTTGGCCTCGATGACCTCGGCCGGGTAGTCGACCAGAAAGGGCTGGTACAGAAAGTCATTGGCCGAAGCCGGGATCAGGGGCGGGCTGTTCCAGGCATGAAGATGCATCCCAATTTCGGCCGCACCACGGCCGCAGGCCTCGAGACCGAAGCGGACGAAGTCAGGATCCATCGCCATCTCGTGGTTGACCAACCAGGTCGGCTTGAACCCGAACTCTTCACACAAGGCCTGGAAACGCGGCAGGAACGCCGCATTCCGGGTCTCGATCCTGGCCGGACGTCCCCAAAGGTTGTCGCCCTCCGTGTCGATGGTGATCAAGAAGGCGGGGGCGATCAGGTTTCTTGCATCCACGGCAGCGGGCCTCAGGGTCGAAGTTCTTGAGGGACAGGGTCCGAGGGCCGGCGCGCTAGCGAAGCGCAGCCGACCGGGCAAATGCATCCAGGTACGGCGCGAGCACCGTGGCGTCGCCGTAGCGCGCGTGCATGAAGCTCTGGCACCGGACGCTCGCCGGCAGCCACGAGCCCTCGGTTTGGACGAAGCGCTGAACTTCGATTGCCATCGCCTCCAGCGTGCCGACAGCGGCGCCCAGCCCTGCCCTGGCGATCAAGCCGTCGGGGTCGAAGAACGCCACCGTCGGCGCGCCACGCTGCCAGGCCTGCAGGTAGGAATTGGGAAAGCCCTCGGACTCCGAGGTGTTGATGAAGACCCGGGCCCGCTCGTAGTAGCCATTCACGTCGTGATACGGAACCTGGCCGTGGAAGGTGAGGTTCGGGATCTGCCGGGCCTGCTGGGCGATGTCTTCGTACAAGGCTTCAAAGCCGCCCTGGGGGCCGCCGATCATGTGGAAGCGCAGGTGAGGCATGCCGCGAGCTAGATCGAGCGCCAGCTGCGGGCGCTTGAAGGGTCGAAGGTTGTTGACCCAGAGCACATCGACATCGCGGCGGTCGAAAGCCAGCTGCTGCTCGGGCGGCTCAACCAACATCGAGGTAATGAGGCAGTCGAGGCCGTAGTTGGCCTTCAGGGCCCGGGCCTGCTGGGCGCTCTGCGCGAGCACGGCATCGGCACGACGCAAACCATACTCGTAGATCTTCTTGTCGCGCCAAAGGCGGATGATCAGCTTGCGCGGGTCGCAATCCGCATCGTGGGCAATCCGGAACACCACCCGCTTGTCGTGAATCCTGGCAAAGGCAACGGCAATGCCGAGTTGCGGCCCGGCGCAGCTGACGTAGTAGACATCCGCATCGGCGCGCTTCAGCGCCGCCCACAAGCCGGTGAGGCGGGGATGCAGGAAACGCAGCACTGGAATGCCTTCAGTCAGGCCGTGCGCACGGTGCAGCGTGACGCCATCGATCTTCTCGATCGCGGCCTGCCCGTAGTCCGCCACGACCATCGACACCTCAAAGCCCTGCTTCGCCAAGGCCCTCGCCAGCAAGGTGTGCTGAACCTGTTCGCCACCGATGCCGTGATGGTTGTACTGGCGCGAGATCACCGGCAGGTTTTCCAGGCCGACGAAGCAGATTCGAGTCTTGCCGGGGATGACCGCGCGAGTGGCCGGCTCGGGCGCCGGCAGCGGGTGGACTGAAACGGCATCAAGCATGCCCGCCACCTCGCTGGCCTGATGCGCACCCCTGGGGTGCAGTTCACCGATCATGATTGGTTGTACCCTTGCGCTAATCAAAATTCATTCAGGACCACGCCCACCAGCCGCGCCGGACTTTCCGAGAGCGAGCCGATCAGCGCCTGCAATGCATCCACCCGAGAGGAATCGCGGCGAGCCACAAGCAGCGTTGCGCCGCAACGATCTGCGATGGCCTGCGCATCGGCCCCGTAGCGGCCTGCGGGCGTGTCCACGATCACATGGTCGAAGCAGGCCATCAGCTTGGCCATCAGACGGCCGAAGGCGGGCCTTTCGATGAGTTCGAGCGGATTGGGCGGCGAGATTCCCACCGGCAGAACAAAGAGGCCTGGCACCTCGCTCACCGACTGGATGATCTGGGCCTCCGCCCGGCCTAGGAGCACGCTCGACAGCCCCACGCCGTTGGGCACGCGAAAGACATCGTGCAGACGCGGACTGCGAAGATCGGCATCCATGATCAGCGTGCGTCCGCCCATCTGGGCCAGCGACACGGCCAGATTCGCCGCAAGATAGGTCTTGCCGTCGCCGGAATCCGGGCTCACGATCGCCAGTGCCCGCGGCCCTTCCTTGTCGCGGAAGACGTGCCGCATCATCTGGCTGCGGACGCCGCGAATGGCCTCGGCCTGCTGGGAAAACGGCCGGCTCAGGACCACCAACTCAGCGCTGGCCTTGTGCCTGTCCTGGGGCGAATAAGGGTATTGGAACTGCTCGGCCAGCGCGACCAGAACCTCGTCAGTCGTCGCAAGGCCCAGCGCGACCGCAGCATCACCGAAACGCACCTTGCGATCGGCTGCGAGCTTGAGAATGTCCTCGACCCCTTTCGAGGAAAGGTTCAGACGCTCACTCAGGATCTTGCCGATCGGTCGCGCAGGCCCGACTTCGGCAAGGTCCAGCGATCCGCTGGCCAAGTCGAGCGGTACATCAACCACTTGGGGGGGGCGAACCATGTACATGGTCAGCCTCTACTTGAACCGGCCATCCGGCCGAGCAACTTGGCCTCCACCAGCGGAATTCGCCTGTGGGCGAAATGACCCTTGCTTCCGGGCCTTGGCAAGACGCCCAGCAAGGGCACGCCCAGCAAGGTCGAGGCCGACTCGTGCGTGCGGACGCGCAGATCGATGAATTCGAGGGTAATCACCGAACCCATTGCCAGCATGAGCCCGACCACCACCGAGAGCCCTACGTTGAAGGCCAGTTTCGGGGACAGCGGAGTGAGTGGCTCCGTCGCTTCAGCCAGCAAATAGGCCGAGCTCTGAGTGACGTGGCTTTCAAGGCTGGACTGGTGCAGCCGGGCCTGCACGCCCTCGAAGGCACGCTTCGCGCCTTCCACCTCACGTAGCAAGACCTGACCTTGGTCACGCACCGACTTGAGGCTCAGCACACGCAAGCGCTGCGCCTCCACGGAGCCGCGGAGTTCCGTCTCGCGTTGCCGATTGATCGCATTGGTGACGGCCAAGCCGCCAGTCACGCGGCGCGTCTCAAGCGAGAGCCTGTCGCGCAGCACCGTGATGCTGGCCTTGGCTTCCTGGACCTGCGGGTGGTTTTCGTCCATCCTCGCATTCATTTCCTGAAGACGTGCCTCGGCTCGCGTCAGGTCCGCTCGAAGCGATGCCAGGTTCGGATTGCCAACCACTTCCTGAACGCGATCGGCGCCCTCGCCTTGGGCGAAGGCTTGCCGGGTTCCAGACTCCGAGACGACCGCACGAAGCGCCGAGAGTTGCGACGACAACTCGTTGAGGCGAGCCACTTCGTTGTCCATCTTGTCATCGGCAACAACGATGCCCTTCTCGCGCTGGAACTCGGAAAGACGGGCTTGCGCGCTCTCCAGCTTGAGGCGCAACGCATTCGACTGCTCATCGAAGAACGAAGAGAAGTCGCGCGCCGGTTCGACCCGAACCTTGATACTGGTGTCGATGTAGGACCGGGCAAACGCATTCGCCACCGCCATCACGAACTGAGGATCGTTGCCGGCCACCGTGATGGCGAGCACGTTGGAGTCCCGCGAGGGCGCGACATCGAGCATCTTCAACAGCGCATGCGCGAGCCAGACCTCAAACCGGCCGCGGCCTTCCGTGGCTTCCATCCATTTCGCGCGGGCTTCCGGTTTCTCGGTCAGGCGCAACTGTTTCACCACATCGAGGGCCACGCGGTCGCTCTTGATGATGTCGATCTGCGTCGAAAGATAGGCTGCCGGCGTTGGCGGGCTCCAGACCGCATTGACCGTCAGCGGGTCTGGCTTGGACTGATCGAGGATGAGCAGCGCCGAGGCGCTGTACTTCTTGGGCAGCAGCAGGCTTGCGCCTATGGCGCAGGCCACGGTGGTCAAGAAGATGGCCCCTGCGAGCCAGAAGCGCGCGCGAAGGACCGCCAGAAACTGATGCAGTGTCATCTTTAGGCCTTAGAAGAGGCTTTCCGGAACGTAGATGACGTCGTCGGGTTGCAACGGATCCTGCAGCGACGGCGTCAGCTTCTGAAGCGCACCCGTGGCGTCAGCTCGGTTGAGCTGGATGCCCCGGTGGGTGCCACGCAAGGTGGGTCCGCCACCCGCCGCCAGCGCCTGGAGAACCGTCATGCCCCGCTCCAGGCGGAGCGCGCCCGGCTTCTGGACTTCACCGTAGATGTAGACCTGCTCCATGCGGTCGACGTACACCACGTCATTGGCCTGGATGACGATGTCGGCCACCGCGTCCCGTCCGGCGAAGATCCTGCGAAAGTCGACGCGCTCGCGAAACGCCTGACCCCCGCGCTGGCCCACCACGGTGACCAGGTTGCTGCCGTCAGGCGCCACACCCCCGGCCAAAGCCATCAGGTCAGACAACCGGGTGTTGGCCAGTTCCAGCGCATAGCGGCCTGGCCGGACTGCGTGGCCCAGCACAGAGGCCTGACTGCCCCGCAATTGGGTCACCAGGATGGAGACCTGCGGTTGCTTCAGGAACCTGCCCGCTAGCAAACCTTCGGCCAGGCGGTTCTCGGCCTGCGCGATCGTCAGGGAGCCCAGTTTCACGCTGCCCAGCAACGGATATCCGACCACGCCGGATTCTGGAATTCGAAGTTCCAGCGACAACTCGGGGCTCTGAAAGACAGTGACCTTGATCACGTCGCCCGCGCCCAGGACATAGTCGTTCGAAGGCGCCGGCTCTTCTGCCGCCGCCACAGGAAACACGGCGACGAGAAAGGCAAGAAGTGCCAGGAATCGGTGCAACACACGCATCATGAGGAAGTCTCCAGAACTGTCTTTTCGATGCATAACTGCCAGATGCGACAGCTTGCGGGAGAGCTCGTGTTACATGATTGAGTGTGATCACAATTGCTTGCGAGAGACCCCCAGAGCGCGGCGTGTGGACCCCAATGAGCGGCGCAGGGCACGCGCCTTGTCGAACAGCGCGGGCGCTCGCCTCAGCGCTTTCTTCAACGCCGAATTGACGTGCTCCGAAAGGGTCTTGGTTCCAACCGGGCCAATCCTGCGCACGTGTGTCGCGAAATAGAGCTTGTACGCTTCCATGCCGATCGAGAAGTCGAACTCTCGATGCCCCGCGCGATGGCTCTCCTTCAGCATTGGATACAGCAATTGCCTGCCCAACGAGTACTTCGTCAGCCCGGGGTCTGGATCGAACGCAAAGACCCAGCCCGTCCAGCGCAGGTCATAGACCGCACCCAGCCAGATCGAGAGCAAGCGCCCCCCAGCCCGCAAGGTCGAGGCGCGTAGCAAGCCGCGGGCTCGCAACTCAGGGAAGAAGTTGCGATTGGCCTCGCTGGCGAACAGATCGGTGCGGGAAAAGCTCTGGTCGCGCGCCGACTTCCACGCGTAGCACGTCGGGAGCACTTCTGCGGCCGTGTCGTCCACCGTGAAGGTCACTGGCCCGAGCAGTCGTTCGAGACCCCGGGCGCGCCTCTGGTCGTCCTGGATCACCCGCCTCGAGCGCAACAGATCCTCGAATTGAACCCAGGTCGGGAACTGTTTCCAGAGGATCGCTGGAGCACCCATCGATTCATCCGACGTTGCTTCGGAACGAAACTCGTCCAGCGACACCATTTCATGGCTGGCTTGCGGTAGCAGCCGCAGGGTCGGCAGCCCGGTCGACCGGCTGCTGCGCGCCACGGGCTCGTGAATGTCGATGAAGGTCTGCTCCGTCACCGGGCCACGTCCGCTCACGCTGAGTAGGCGGTAAACCTGATCGCCGACCACGGTGTCCTGGGCCTGGCACGACTCGCCTGGAAAGTAGACCTTGGCGATCACATCAAGAAAATCCGGGCTCGTATAGAGGTTCACCGGGGCAGCAGCACCGCCCGCCACACGGCCAGTTGTCTGGGTCATTGGTAGCGATTGATCCACGGGATGCAGGGTTCGGTCTTTCAACGCGCGGAAGGCGAACGCTGAGAGGGGCGGTGGCGCACGGCCAGGTCGCGCAGGATCCAGCCAAGAATGGCCGGCCTGCGCATGAATTCGCCCACCGAGTACGGCAACCCGAACTGGCCAAAGGCGATGTAGGCCCGAACGGGCACGCCGCGCCCGGCCGCCAGGAAGTCCAGGCGCGGCAGTGAACGCAATTGCTCCAGGGAGCAAGGCGTGCCGGCAGCGAGCAGCCGGTCGAGCGCTGGCTCCGCAGTGCGCCGGTCGTGCGTCGCCACGCCCACGTGAGTGGCTCTGCCGGCCAGCTGCTCGACCAGTTCAAGGTAAGAGCGGCGTGGGTCGATCTTTGGTTCGGTCGGATCGGCGCCCTGGCCTTTGACGATACGCATGGGGATGCCCCACTGGATGAACCGCTCAGCGTCGGCCGAAGAGCGCCTCCAGCGCGAAGGCAGGGTGCCCGACACATCGGCGCCCATGGCCACGCCCAGCTCGATGAAGGCCAGGGTGCGGTCGGTCGTGTCGTATCCCTGCGCGTCGAAGTGCACCCGCACCCGGTGCTGCTTGGCGTGTTGCAAGACCTGCGACACCAGGTCGTGGTCGAAGGCGAGCTGATCCACCTTGATGGAAATCGAACTGTCCAGCCGAGACGGCCCTGCGGCATCGATCGCCTCCACCGCGCGCAGGTAGTGGTTGGCGATCGAGACGGGGGCCTCGTTCGGCTGGGGCCAGTAGCCCAGCGTCGACTGATGTCCGCGCTCGGTCTCATGGCCAGCGGCGGCAATGGCGTCTTCGATGTTCAGGCCGCTGACATGGCGGGCACTCGCGGCAAGAAAGTTGGACAGCCTTTGCTCGGCCGCGGACACCGCCAGCGACACCTCGACCGAACGTGCCGCGAGGCGGCGGCCGACCAGGCCAAAGACCTTCTTTCGGCGAGAGGCCACACGTTCATCGATCTGCTCCGGAGTCACTGCATACCGCAGCGCGATGACGTTCAATAGCTCGCCGTATTCCAGCCCCATGCCGACTCCTATGCTTCCAAGGTCGAGGATGCGGTGCTGCAAGCCGGCGAGTTCAGCGCCCAGCGACGACGCCAGACTCCAAGAGTCCGCGTCGACGACGCCGCCCAACGGAAACCCTACGTCGCGGGCGAAGCTGTCACCCGCGGCGAAGCACCAACCCAAGACATCCCAC
>Ga0138276_1051790_pt1 | contig 10482 bp, 13 predicted proteins | sample M_130710_M_mt_FD_106921 | JGI IMG/M metagenome (GOLD analysis project Ga0138276, IMG submission 106921) | Freshwater microbial communities from Lake Montjoie, Canada - M_130710_M_mt (Metagenome Metatranscriptome) | ecosystem: Environmental > Aquatic > Freshwater > Lake | place: Canada: Quebec...
CCCGGAGCTTTTTCCTGTGTTCGCCACAGCGAGCGCTCGACTCGGCTCCCAGGACGCAAGGATCTACCAGAAGCAGGCTCGCCTGAAAGGCCTCCCGCACTCGCGAGCCGGCCGAAAAAGAACACGCAAGTGACCCTTCTGCTCGGCACGGGCAACTCTCCAGGCAAACTCGAAACGGAAGCCGCGCCCAGCGCCCGCGGATGGCCTTGAAATCATCAGGCCCGATCGGCTGAGCAGGAGCCGAAGCGACGGGCGCCTCCGCAAGGAATGTCGCAAGGCCTGAGCCGAGCGAATCCAGAAGGCTGAGGGCCTCGCCCCGAAGAAGCTCAAGAGCCTGCTCCTCACTCGGTCCGGGCACCCGGGTGCTCTTGAGGATTCCATTTCCGTGAAAGACAAGCTCCGCCTGCGTCCGCTCATCGAGGAGCGCCGAATCGCGCTCCTGAGTGGCATGCACTTCTGGCGAACGAACGGCAATGAGACCCAACAGAAAAACGAACCTTAAACAAGGCCACACAAAGCGGCCCCGCTGTCGCCTTCCTAAGGAACGCCGGATGCCCCTCACCCCTGGAGAGAGCGAACCGTCAACGAAGGGGGGATCGAGTTCACCGTCACCGGCTGACTGACTCCGATAGCCTCCGGAGAGCGGCTGTTCTGGTGCGAACGGATCGCCACGAGGTGAGTCCGCAGCTCCTTGAACATGGCGTGCTTGATCCCGTATTCGTTCTCCTGAAGAACCACCTGCCGACCGATCTGCTCCCGAAGGTTCAAGACCAGTGGGGCTTTCAGATTTGCCGACATCTGCGTGATGTCATCTGGCACAGTCAGAATACTGAAAACAGCACTCTGGTTGACGTTGTCGAGCTTCAGCTCTCTCAACTCCTGACCGGAGAGACGCACCGTATAGTCTGGCTTGAAAATCTTAGGCTCAAGCACCGGGAAGACCACACCGGGTTGATCCAAGCTCTGAAGCCAGAGAATCAAAGTTTCATCACCTGGATCGACCAGGCAGAAGCGTGTGCATTCCGGAAAACCCAGCAATCCATGCGGGATCCGAATCTCTTCTGCTTCCGTAATCGTGATCCTTCCAAAACGTCCTGTTTCTACGATCACACTGCATTCCTCAAAACGAATCGTCCCTTGCGACTACCTTAGCGACTGGCTGAGTAGTTCGACAGAGACTCGATTCGACTCTTATTGGGGCTCCAAGACCGTCTCAGAGACCCCTGGTTGACGCGGGCTTCACTTCACTCAGATGAGGGATACCCCCTCCTGAGTTTACTGTCGAGGGCCTAGCCCTTCAACACCTTTGCCATCTGAGACAAATCTGTTGGAGCACGAACCGCTTCCTTATTCTGATCCTGGATGGCCGCATAGACCTCCTCACGATGGATCTTCGTCTCCTTAGGGGCTTGAATCCCTAGGCGAACTTGTTTGCCTTTGATCTGCACCACTACAATCTTGATGTGGTCGTCGATCGCGATGCTTTCCCCTAACTTCCGGGTCAATACGAGCATAGTTTCTCCATGAACGCCGATCTCGATCTGGGTGTTTCTGGCTTTTTCATCCCGAAGCTCAACCCAACTTTTCGAATCGGTACCACCTCTCTCTGCAGGCCCGGAGAGAACTCCAGAATGAGCGCTTGCCTTTCGCTCAATACCCGCTCTTTTGAGGCGTGTATTCCTTCACCGCCGATCCCTTTACGACAGGATTCGGCGCCATTTCAACCCCTCTCTCATTACTTCAAGAAGTCTAGCAGCGAAGGCTGCAACAACTTTTGAGAGCTCTGAAGCGCACTCCTAAACACAGTCTCCTCCTTCGCAAGGTCGCTCACGACCTGTGCCATGTCAGCGTCTTCAAGGGTGGAGCTCAGACCGGCGTTCGTCAGGGTATGACGTTCGAGGGACTGGGTGCTGCTTTGAAGTCCGTTAATTCTAGAACCGATTTTCGCTCGGGTACCGAGGAGCTTCGTCTGCAGTGCGTCAAATCTCTCCAGGGTCCCCCGAATCGTCTCCAGGTCGCCCGTTAAAAGACCGATCCGAAGGGTCTGGAGCTCCTCGAAAAGATTCACGTTTTGGGTCTCCGCGCCGGCATCCCCAGCCTCCGAAGCTAAGCCCCGCCCCGCCTGGAGCTCGGTGCTCCGACGGTCTCTCGAGTCGCTCGGCCGCGTGTTGAAAACGTCTACGCCCGGCACATTCATCGCGAGAAAAACCTCGTGCCCGATTTCGGCCATCATCTGGCCCTCATCGCCCTTGTACCGCCCATCCGCCTCGATCGGCGGCTTATGCGTCTGGTACCCCCCAAAGAGGTAGCGCTCGCCCACCCGCCGGTTCCCGACCGTAATGGAGTTATTGAAGAGCTGCGTCACTTCCTCCGCGATGCCGAGGCGCGTGTCCTCGTTCGAGCTCGCGCCGCTCGACTGCCCGATGGCGATTTCCTTCGCGCGCACGATGATGTCTCCCAGCTCGGAGACTGCAAGATCGGTGTTCGCAAGAAAGGTCTCTGCGAGCTTCGCGTTCAGGATGAACTGATCGTTGTTCACTTTATCTGTCCTCATCTCCATCACTTTCGCTGCTCCCACTGGGTCGTCCGAGGGCGTATTCAATTTCTTCAGGGTGGCGCTCTGACGTTGGAGACCCTCCATCCGCTCGCGCGAGCGGCGGATGTTTTCTCGGACCAAGTCGTAGTTAGCGTTTTGAGTAACCCTCATGACTCAGCAAAACTCCTAGCGCCTGAGATCCAAGACTGTTTTCAGCAAATCATCGGCGATCTGGATCACCTTTGCTGACGCATCGAACGCGTGTTGAAACTGCAGAAGCTGCGTGGTCTCCTCGTCGATCGAAACGCCCGAGAGTGTGTCGCGAATCTTCCCGAGTTGGTTGACGATGTCTTTCTGCTGATTCAGAGAGGCTCGATTCCGAGCAGAGTAGACGCCAATGTCCGAGACAATCGAGTTGTAATAGTCGTCAAAGCTCGACTTCCCGTCTGCAAGGACTCGCTGGCTTTGAAGACCCGAAATGGCGACGGCGATTCGATTGTCCCCAGGAGAGTCGGGTTGCGCAGCGGTCGCGATGTTATTCACATTCTGCGAAACCGCATCTGACAAGCCGAGGAACTCCGACGCACGCTCGAGGCCATCAAGAGGCTTGAAAAAGGCCACGCCCTGGAGCCCCTGGCGGGTAAATCCTTGCTGGTGGATTTCGTTCACCGACTCCGTGAGCCCGTAAGCGAGCTCATCGAGTTTATCGAGGATCGTAGAGAGCGTCTTGTCGCGGACTTCTAAAAGCGCACCTAACTTGCCGCCGGTCAAAGTGTGGGTGACGTTAGCGTTTGCCGAGGCTGACGTCCGAAGATCGAACGAGCCATCCGCCTTACCTTGCTCATCGGCGGGCGATCGCTCTGCCCAGAACTTCTCTGCAGAAATTCCGTTCACCAACGGCCCAATCCCCCGAACTTCAACATTGAAGTTCCCGGAGTTATCCGTGTGCATGGAAAGATCCATGAAAGACGTCAGCTTCTTCATGGCAACGTCGCGGTGATCGCGCAGATCGTTCGCGTCAGCGCCCGTAAGCTCCGACTGCTTGATTTTCATGTTCAGATTTCTGATCTCTTCAACCGTGGAGTTGACCTCGGTGCTGTACCCCTCGATCTTGGAATCGATGTGATGACGAATCTCTTCGACCGATGTTCTGAGTCGGTGAAAATCGTTCACGACTGCCTGGCTAGACTCACGAACGGCCTGACGAAGGGCCTCGTTCTCGGGCTCGTTCGCCAGCTGGCGGAACTCATTGAAAAACCTGCTCATGAGCCGGTTCATGCCGTCCCCACCCATTTCATTGAACACGTCTTCAGCGTGCTTCAATGCGAGGTCCTTCTCTTCAAAATGGGCCAGGTCCTTGGCAGAGTTTCTGACTTGTTTCTCGATATACTCGTCATTAACGCGGCGGACGTGGCTTGCGCGAACGCCCTGTCCGATCATCGCGTTCGTCCCTTTGGTTGGCTGTGGGGCGTCGCTCGTTGACTCGACACGCTGGCGGGAGAAACCCTCGGTGTTGACGTTTGCAACGTTATGACCTGCCGTCGCGATGGCGGTTTTCGCCGCCATCATTCCCGAACGGCCTGTATTCATAACGTTCGGGATACCCACGCGTTACACCTCTCTCGAAATCAGGCGGCTGCCCTGCAAAGACTGCTGAACCCGGCGCCCACCAGGGCCATAAGTCTCAGGGGTTGCACTCTGGGCACCCAGGACATTCCTCTTCATCTGGTCCAGATGCTGGAGAGACTTTTTCACCAGCTCACCATTCTCAGCGTTTGAGTCGATGATGCGCTGGAGAAGGAGCCTCAGTGTCGTCTGGGCGCTGCGAAGCTGCTCTGCTGCTTTCTGGTCGGTGGCCTGCACTTCATAGACGATGTCCTGAAGGGTCCGCAGGTCGCCCGCACCACTCTTTGGACCTGAGAATGCGCTCATTAAACGCACCCGCTCTCGCTCGCGGGTTTGAATCGCGTCGACGATCGCCTCTTTGGCGTGCGTCATCTCTTGGATCCGACGGAGGTCTGCGTCTGCCAGTGCCTCGCGTTCCATTCGAATGGTCTCAAGCAATTGCCGGTGTAAGCCGACAAGCTTTTGGAGGACCAGCTGCAGTTCGATTATCCTCTGTTCCATCGTCGCGAATCCTTCGCTACTGTGCGCCGCTCGGCGTTTTGGAATCATTTCTAACTGATCACACGGATACTCCCGACCCATCCTGGATCAAGAGCCTAGAAAGAACGCGAGATCTCAGCTCACGCCAGCCTGAAGATGTTCGTCGACCATTCGGTCCGCAAGCGCGTCCGCATCAACCTTGTAAGAGCCCGAGGCGATTCGGCGCTTGAGCTCCGCAATGCGATCTTCGCGCACATCCGGAGCAGCACTCGCTGTCTCTTTTGCCTGCGCAAACTCGCGCGCTCGTGCAGAGATCTCAGGACGGGCCGAGTCCCCGGTGTAGGTTGCTGGCCCTGCTGTTCCCGCTTTTTTTGCGGACTCAGACTGTGCCGCCGCGTCCGCTTTCCCGGATTTGCGTGCGGCCTGTGATTCACCATTCTGAACGGCCGGATTACCGGACTGGCTGACTCTCATGCGTACCTCCTGTACTGGACTTCAACTCAGCTTGGCCAGTTGGCTTTTGCTGAGGGGAAACCGCCATGGGCGCGGCTGTTGCGGGAACTCCTTGTCCCTGGTTCTGAGTGTAACGTTCCGTTTGCAGGTACGCAATGATCTGGTCTGCGAGTCCTACCCCGCCCGTTCTTGCCGCCTTCTGGGCTGTCTCGGTGTCCATCATGGAGCGGTAAATTTCTGTCGCTCCGTTCTCCAGATCGAAGTCGGTCTTCTGAACCGTCTGCCTCATCGTTTTCATGAGGTAGTTCAGGAACATCGCCTCCATGCCCTCGGCCGCTTCCCGGAGCTTGGGGTCGACTTTACTGCGATCGACGACCTGGACACGCCGCGCTGGGGTCGTCGGTGCGTCCCAAGCGCGATGCGCGACCTGTGTATCAGCAGATGAGAGAGGGGCGGAGGAAAGAGATGTACCCGGTGCCGGGGCGGCGGCGCCGATCATCTCTCTCCTCCGGGTCGTGCAAGCTGTCCTCGAGCGCCACGCCTAACGTCCTTGTCAGTGACGGGCAAAGCATGTGTTCTTTCGAACGAATCGAGACATGGACCACCCACCATCCTAGCAGGTAAATGTCCGAGCCCCGTTTCCTGGATTAGCGCACCCTGAGCATCCTCCTCGATGCACGTGGTTCGCTCGAGTTGCCGCTTGCGACGGCACACTTGAATCGGGCGATCCGAACCGGCGCTGTCGCTAGCCGCCTGAAGTGTCGGTCCCCAAAAATCGTCGATAATGAAATCTTGCCACAAAATCATAGAACCTCCAGCTCAGCCTGAAGAGCGCCGGCTTCTTTGAGTGACTGAAAAATGGCAGTGAGATCCCGAGGCTGTACACCGAGAGTGTTCAACGCCTTTACGAGGTCCGACACGCTCGCCCCTCTTAAATCCATCAAGCGGTCCGGTCTCTTTTTGCTTCCGGCACCTCCACCGCCCCCCGCGTCCTTCACCTCGAGGGCAAGCTCTCCGTGCGCAAGCGCGACGGGACTGATGCCGACACGCTCTCCCATCACCACGGTACCGGTTCGCTCGTTCAAAACCACTTTAGCCCGCGAGTCGACATTGACCGATACATTCTCAAGAAGCGCCACCAGCTCTACAGTGTTCCCCTCATAGGAGAACGGGACCACGACATCGATCGTCCCGCTGTCTCGCGCCGACGCATACTTTCCACTCAGCTCGCCATTCAGAACAGCCGCAACTCGCGCTGCCGTGGTGAAATCTGGCGAATGAAGCGACAGTCGGAGACTCTTTTTAGAAGAGAAATCCAAATTCACGTCCTTCTCAATGGTCGCGCCCGCGACCACGCGGCCCACCGTTGGAAAAACCTTAGCCGCACCATCTGCCACGCTCCCGATACTCACGGGTCCCTGCGCCACAGCGTAAACGTTCTGGTCGCCTGCACGCAGAGGCGTCACAAGGAGGACCCCACCTTCAAGGCTGGCGGAGTCTCCGATCGAGCTCACAGTGACATCGATTCGGTTTCCGACTCGTGCAAACGGCGGGAGCTTCGAGGTCACGATGACTGCGGCAGCGTTCTTCGATTTCACGGCCGCATTGCCCTGGATATCTAGACCCAGTTTGCCAAAGAGCCTCGTCAGCGACTGCCCCGTGACGTCTGCGCTCGAGTCGCCGGTCCCCTTGAGGCCCACGACGATGCCGTAGCCGATGAGGATGTTCTCACGAACCCCTTTGATGGTCGCAATGTCTTTCACCCGGGCCGCATCCGCCGATGCTGGCATGAGAAGAAGGAGCGTTGCTGCAGCAAGTGCGGCCCCCATGACGGCCGCAAAACGTGCCTCAGCGGTTGACTTCAAGTTGGTATTCATAAAGTTTTCCAGAGGTCACAGTGTCATCTTCACCGATGTCAGAACCGCGCACGATTCCGACGAAACTCATCATCCGCGCGCTTCCGCGATAGTTCACCTTCTTCGTTCCTCGAATCTTGTAATTCCCATTTGGAAAGCGCTCGAGGATCTCCGCCATCACGACGTCGCCCGTCGCCAGATCAACCGAGCGACCGACGTCGATATCCGCGGCTGTCGCATCGCGAGCGGCTACCGGCTCTCCCCGTGCAGGCGCAGCTTGCGTGCTTGCAGCCTGATCCTTTTTGGCCCCTGCAGGAGCCGCGGCTCCGGTCGCGCCCGCAACGGGCGCTTCGTCGATGCCCTGAGCTTTTTTGTTCAGCCGATCTTGAGCCGCCTCGAGCTCCACTTCTTTCTCTCGCATCGAGAGCGTCCGTCGGACCTCGCGGTGGAGGTCTTTCAGTAAATTCTCCTCAATCTTGACCGTGACAAGGTCACCGACCCCACGGATTTTATTCTTCGTGAAGTAATAGTTGGTCTGCCCGTCGGAGGCCCAAAGCGAGCCTTCGTTCACACCATCATCTTGAAAGTCTTTCCGCGTGGCCCGGCTCCCGGCTGAACGGTATTGGCGTTGCATCCCCTCCGTCACCAGATTGGGATTCTGCGAATACGTGGCGTCCTCTTGTTCATCTGTGTACTCGCCAGAGCGCGTGCGATCCTGACCCTTTCCATCGCCGCCATGGTCGCTCGCCCAGCCGCGGCCCCCACCGCTCACGCGATCCGAGGCCAGGCCCCGCTCCCTGTGCCCGAGTGAACCATAGGGGTTATTCTTCTCCAGGTCGTCTCCTGAGAGCTGGCCGAACTCAGAGAACCGCCCCCCAACCGTCGGCCCCTCATACGGAACAGAGTCGTCGAGATCGCGACGAAGTGAGCCCATCAGACTGGAGCAACCCGACAGAAGCAGCACCGCTACGAGCGCAGAAACGAGAGACTGCTTCATAGACGAACCTCCACGCTTCCATCTTCGAGAAGGCGGCCCACTAAAGTCCGATGGGTTTTTAACGATTGAACTCGAACGGTTTCACCCTGGCTCGCAGACTCCTCCGCGACGCCTTGAGCAGTGACTTCGATTGCGCCGGACTGGAGGCGGATCTTGAGCGGTTCACCTTTTCGAAGATCAGGTGCCCGGCGAACTGCTGCGCTAGTCACAAAGCCACCCTCGAGCAGCGTCTGCCGAGCCTCGAGATGTTCAATCGGCGCGTCAGCAGGAAGGAGCACACCCCGGCTTTCGCGTGCGAGGCCGGTTGATACATCAATCCATTGCCGCGAGAGATCCTCCCGCTTAATCGTCTCGCCCGGCATCAGTCGGCGACTCGCGACCCAAGTAGGCACGAATGCATGAAACCCGATCGAACCGGAGACTCGGCTTTGCCCAGTCGTCGCAAAGAAACGTGCCACCCCAGGGCTCGGCTCCGCTTCAATCGCAACGAGATTCTCGGTGCGGCCTTCGACGCGGGTAACGGCGTTGAGAGCGGGCTCACTTGCCCATTCAATTCGAGCGCCGCCATAGCGTTTCGAAAGCTCGGCGCGCACAGCGGGCTCCACCTGCTGCCAGCCCCCATCGGCGAAAGCCAGCGAGCTCATCAGGATTGCGATCGCTGCTAGGGTAAGGTGTCTATGGATTGATAATGGTTTCACGGTGAAAGCACTCATTTCAGATTCGTCGTGGCTCCGAGCATTTGGTCCGCAATGCTCATGACCTTCGTGTTCATCTCGTAGGCGCGCTGAGTGGTGATCATCTCCACCATGCTGTTCGCGACGTTCACGTTTGAGCCTTCGATTGCACCTTGCTGAAGCGAGCCCATCCCATTATCTCCGGGCACGCCCTGCAGTGGCTGGCCACTCGCGAGGGTTGGCTTGAAGATACTGTTCCCCGCCGCAAGAAGGCCCTGCTCATTGGTAAAAGTCACGAGCTGTAGCTGGCCGATCGTTGCTTCACCCTGATTAGGAAGCTGCGCCCGAACCTCGCCGGAAGGTGTAATCAGAATGTTCACGGCATTTGGCGGGATCTGGATCTGAGGCAAAAGGCCCGCGCCTTGGCTGTTCACGATCCGCCCTGTCGCATCCACGTGGAAGTTCCCGTTCCGTGTATAGGCCACTTCGCCATTTGGCAGCTGAACCGGAAAGAAGCCCTTCCCTTCGATCATCAGGTCGTAAGGATGGTAAGTCATCTTAGCGGGGCCTTGTTCGAAAATCTTATTGGCAGCGCCCACGCGCACCCCCATCCCCGATTGAACGCCCACAGGAGTCGTTGAGCCTGCACCAGTCGAAGCGCCTGGAGCCCGAACGGTCTCATACATGAGATCTTGGAACTCCGTGCGACCACGCTTGTAGCCGTCGGTATTCACGTTCGCGAGATCACTGGAGATCCGCTCAATATTGGCGCTCTGGGCTTCAAGGCCAGTCGCTGCCGTGCTCAACGCTCGAATCATTCAAAAACCGCCCTTTTTATACTTGTTTCGGTTCTTGCTGCCGCTGTGAAGCCCCCTCGCCACACACCGACGCTTTAAACCGTCACACCTTAAAGCTTACCGATATCGTTTGCCTCTCGACCCATCAGTTCAGAGTGGGTCTTCATCGCCTTCAGATCCTGCTCAAAGAGACGGTTCGCCTGAATCAAACGAGTCATCTCCTCGACCGGGTTCACGTTCGAGGTTTCGAGCATCCCCTGATGCACCACTGTGCTCGGGAGATCTCTGCGCGTATTCTGGGGATCAGGGTTTTCAAAAAGCTGCCCTGCCGCCTTCCTCAGCTTCCGCGCATCCACGAACTCCACCACACTGAGCTTTCCGAGGCGGTCTTCGCCTGCGAAAATTTCGCCCTGCTCCGTGATGGTAATTGGCCCCCGGTCCCTGACATTCACGAACCGAGATGCCACCGCAGGATCTTGCACACTCTGCCCAGCTGCGACTCCTCCTTGAGTCGACAGCCCTCCTTGGCTCAGCTGAGCGGGTGTTGCTGGCGTTGCGGCAGCCAGCCCTCCGGGTTGAGAAGACAGCACGGGGTATCCCTCTGACGTTACTAACCGGCCATCCGTAGCCATCTTGAGACTTCCTTGTCTCGTGTAGCGGATGCCAGAGGGCGTGTTGACTTCCAGGAATCCGGAGCCATCCAGCGCCACATCAAGTGGCGACTGAGTGACCTTGAGATGCCCCTGACGGAAACTGGTATAGGTGCCGTCGTTGATCACGAAGGCCTGATCCTTCCCATCGAGAGGATAGAAATCCTTGTCCTGGAACTGCTTGCGAGGAACCTCCAAACCTTCCTTGTCTCGCTCAAGAGTCGAAAGATATTCACGGAAAGCCGGCTCATCTTTCTTGAAGCCGACAGTATCCGCGTTCGCGAGATTGTTGGCGACAACATCCACGGCATGCGCCCTGGCTGCTGCTCCCGAGACTGAGGTCCACAATCCTGTGGCCACCGGATCTCTCTCCCGTTGAAGGTTTCGTGTGCTCGACGGCGGCCTTCCTGGAC
>Ga0138276_1024156_pt1 | contig 10467 bp, 6 predicted proteins | sample M_130710_M_mt_FD_106921 | JGI IMG/M metagenome (GOLD analysis project Ga0138276, IMG submission 106921) | Freshwater microbial communities from Lake Montjoie, Canada - M_130710_M_mt (Metagenome Metatranscriptome) | ecosystem: Environmental > Aquatic > Freshwater > Lake | place: Canada: Quebec...
CGGCATGGCGTCAGAGTCCCGGTGTAGTGTTGCGTTGAAACATCTCGGGAAGGATTGGTTTTGCCGCCGCCTTCCGGCCAAAGAGATGAGTAAGCGAGGAGGGTCGACCGATGGCGCGCTTTGATCCGACGGAAGCCGATCTGGCATGGTCGCGCCGCATTCTTGAGGCCGGCGCGCTATCGTCCTTATTGGTCAGGCCCGATACGCGCCAGGCTTCGGCGGAAGTGATGGCTGCCCTTCGTCGAGAGTTGGACGCCGCGGCATGGGGGTTACTGTCGCGCCTGACCGAAGCGGCGGAGCCTGAGCGACCCGAAACTGAAATAGGACTGGACAGCGACGCCGCCGCCCGGTAAACGCCCGCCCTCCATCGGAACGCGGGAGGCGTGACGGCTGCGTACGCGGCTGGATCGCCGTTTGCACCGCGGTCCTTGGGTCAACCGCTGGGACAGGTCCCACGCGGAACAGTAGGGACCAGGGATTATGGCGAAGAAGATCGTCGGCTACATTAAGCTTCAAATTCCGGCCGGGAAAGCGAACCCGTCTCCGCCGGTCGGCCCGGCGCTGGGTCAGCGCGGCCTGAACATCATGGCCTTCGTCAAGGAGTTCAACGCGTTCACCCAGAATATGGAGCCGGGCACGCCGACTCCCGTGGTGATCACGGCCTATGGCGACCGCAGCTTCACGTTCGTGACCAAGACTCCGCCGAACACCTACTTCCTGAAGCGCGCCGCCAAGATCGACAAGGGCAGCACGACGGTCGGCAAGGGCGCGGCTGTCGGTCGCGTGACGATGGAGCAGCTGCGCGAGATCGCTGCCATCAAGATGAAGGACATGAACGCCAACGACGTCGACGGCGCGGTCCGCATGTTGGTGGGATCGGCCCGATCGATGGGCCTTACCGTGGTGGAGGGCTGATCCATGGCACATGATAAGCGTCTCAAGAGCGCCTATGCGGCGATCGACAAGAACAAGACCTATGCCTTGGCGGACGCGATCGCGCTGCTGAAGTCGGTTTCCAAGACGAAGTTCGACGAGACCATCGAGATGTCGATGAACCTCGGCATCGACCCGCGTCATGCCGATCAGATGGTGCGTGGCTTGACCTCGCTGCCGAACGGCACGGGTAAGACGGTTCGCATCGGCGTGTTCGCGCGCGGTCCGAAGGCCGAGGAAGCGTTGGCCGCCGGTGCCGATGTTGTCGGTGCCGACGATCTGGCCGAGAAGATCCAGGCTGGCGAGATCAATTTCGACCGTTGCATCGCGACGCCGGACATGATGGGCGTCGTGGGTCGTCTGGGTAAGATCCTGGGCCCGCGCGGCCTGATGCCGAACCCCCGCCTTGGCACCGTGACGATGGACGTTAAGTCCGCGATCGCCGCCGCGAAGGCCGGTCAGGTCGAATACCGCGCCGAGAAGGCCGGCATCATTCACGCCGGCATCGGCAAGGCCTCTTTCGACGCCGACAAGCTGCTGGAAAACGCGCGCGCCCTGGCCGACGCGGTGCAGAAGGCGAAGCCGACCGGCGCGAAGGGCACCTATGTGCAGCGCGTGTCGATCAGCTCCACCATGGGCCCCGGCATTCGCGTCGACGTCGCCACGCTCGGTGTCTAAACCGGGCGTTTAACAAGATACGTCGTCGCGTCGGGGAACCGGCGGGACGATGGGCAGGGACAACGAAAGTTGTCCCGAACCTGTCCGAGACCGTTCGTGTCGCTCTTTCGGGGGTGACCTAATAGGCCGCAAGGCCTGCGCGCGGGAGACGGGGAAGCCAAAAATAGCGGTGCGACCGCGTGTCGCAGTGTGATTTTGGTGGTTCCGGCTTGCAGGGTTTCGCGCCGCGTTCGCGTGGCGTAGGCCCAGGACAGGCGAACCGGACCGTACGGGCCATGTGCCGGTGCGGTTCATGGGCAACCCGGTCCGAGGCGGTTACGCCGCATCGGGCCAGACATGCCCCGGATCCGATCCGGGGCACGGAGACGAAACGTGGATCGTACGGAGAAGCGAGAGTTCGTCACCGAGCTTAATCTGGCGTTGTCCGCCACTTCGATGATTGTCGTGACCCGTAATGCGGGCCTGACGGTTGCCGAGGCGACGGATCTGCGACGCAAGATGCGAGCCGCGGGGGCAACTTATAAGGTCGCGAAGAACCGGCTGACCAACCTCGCTCTGGAAGGGACCCCGTTCGGCGGCATAGTGCCGATGCTGAAAGGTCCGACCGCGCTTGCGTGGTCGACCGACGCGGTATCGGTGGCGAAGGCTGCTGTTGAGTTCGCCAGGACCAACGAGAAGTTCGTGCTGATTGGTGGAGCGCTTGGCGCCCAGACGCTTGATGCGGATGGGATCAAGGCGCTTGCCGCGCTGCCGAGCCTGGATGAGCTGCGCGCAAGGCTGGTGGGGATGATTTCGACCCCTGCCACGCGGATCGCCGGCGTGCTTCAGGCTCCGGCCGGACAACTCGCCCGGGTGTTCGGGGCTTATGCCAAGAAAGACGAGACGGGAGCCGAGGCCGCGTAGTTGCGCGGCCCGCGATTGAACCTGTGACCGGTCGCCGACGCGTGTCGGCGGCTTGGACCTAACCGAAGTCAAGATCAAGGAACTGACGAAATGGCCGATCTGCAAAAGCTGGTTGACGAACTGTCGACCCTGACCGTTCTGGAAGCCGCCGAACTGTCCAAGATGCTGGAAGAGAAGTGGGGCGTTTCCGCTGCTGCTCCGGTTGCCGCCGCCGCCGCGCCGGCCGCCGCCGCCGCCGCTGCTCCGGCCGAGGAACAGACTGAATTCACGGTGATCCTGGCCGGTGCCGGCGACAAGAAGATCAACGTGATTAAGGAAGTGCGCACGATCACGGGCCTGGGCCTGAAGGAAGCCAAGGACCTGGTCGAAGGCGCGCCGAAGACCGTGAAGGAAGCCGCGAGCAAGGACGAAGCGGCCAAGATCAAGAAGATGCTCGAAGACGCCGGCGCTACCGTCGAGGTGAAGTAACGCGTCGCGCGCCTTTGATAACCGGGCTTACGGTCCCGCCGGACCGTATGTTCCTGACTGGGCTGAAGGTGGGCGGAAATCAGTCGATTTCCGCCCCCTCGGTCGTTTTCGGCGGTAGACTGAAGCGTTAATGGCAGGCAGGCAGGATAGTCGATGAACGCGATTTCCAGGTCATTTACCGGGCGCAAGCGCATCCGCAAAAGCTTTGGGCGTATCCCCGAAGTCACGCCGATGCCCAATCTGATCGACGTGCAGCGCGCCAGCTACGAGGCGTTCCTGCAGATGAACGTGCGGCCCGACAGTCGGACCAACACCGGGCTTCAGGAAGTTTTCAAGTCGGTCTTCCCGATCGACGATTTCGCCGGCCGCGGTCGGCTTGAGTTCGTCTATTACGAATTGGAAGAGCCGAAATACGACGTCGAGGAATGCATCCAGCGCGGGCTGAATTTCGCCGCGCCGTTGAAGGTCATCCTCCGTCTGATCGTGTGGGACCTCGACGAGGATACCGGCGCGAAGTCGATCCGCGACATCAAGGAACAGCCCGTCTACATGGGCGACATGCCTTTGATGACGGATAACGGCACGTTCATCATCAACGGGACCGAGCGTGTGATCGTGTCCCAGATGCACCGCTCGCCGGGCGTCTTCTTCGACCACGACAAGGGCAAGACCCATTCCTCGGGCAAGTACCTGTTCGCGGCGCGGGTCATCCCGTATCGCGGTTCGTGGCTCGACTTCGAATTCGACAGCAAGGACCTTGTCTACGTCCGGATCGATCGCAAGCGTAAGCTGCCGGTGACGACGTTGCTTTATGCGCTCGAAGGTGCCTCGACCGAAGTGCTGCGCGCCGCGCGCGAGGCCAAGGGAGAGGTTGTCGAGCCCGGCGAAATCCGGGGTATGGATCAGGAAGAAATCCTGGCCACCTTCTATGGCCAGGTCGTGTTTGAGCGTTCGGCCGCCGGCTGGGCGCGTCCGTTCGATCCCGACGCCTTCCGCGGCATCAAGCTGATGGAACCGCTGATCGACGCGGCCACCGGCGAAGTAGTCGCCGAGGCCGAAGCCAAGCTGAGCGCGCGTCAGGCGCGTCGCATTGCCGAGACCACCAAGGAAGTGCTGGTCGGGCGTGCCGATCTGCTGGGGCGGTTCGTCGCGGAAGATTTGGTGAACCTCGACACCGGCGAGATCTACGCCGAGGCCGGCGAAGAACTGGTCGAATCCCGCCTGCTGGCGCTTGAGGAAGCCGGCGTGACCCGCCTGCCGACCCTGGCGGTGGACCAAAGCACGGGGCCGTGGATCCGCAATACGCTGGCGGTGGACAAAAACACCAACCGCGACGACGCGCTGATCGACATCTACCGCGTCATGCGTCCCGGCGAACCGCCGACCCCGGATACGGCGGAAGCTCTGTTCCGCGGTCTGTTCTTCGACAGCGATCGCTACGACCTGTCCGCGGTCGGTCGCGTGAAGATGAACATGCGCCTGAACATCGACGACGCGCCGGACACCTTGCGGGTCCTGCGCAAGGACGATCTGCTGCGTACGGTCAAGACGCTGGTCGACCTGAAGGATGGTCGCGGTCAGATCGACGACATCGACAATCTCGGCAATCGGCGCGTGCGCTCGGTCGGCGAGTTGATGGAAAACCAGTACCGCATCGGTCTGTTGCGGATGGAACGCGCCATTCGGGAGCGTATGGGCTCGGTCGACATCGACACGGTGATGCCGCACGATCTGATCAACGCGAAGCCGGCGGCGGCGGCGGTCCGGGAATTCTTCGGATCCAGCCAGCTCAGCCAGTTCATGGATCAGACCAACCCGCTGTCGGAAGTGACGCATAAGCGCCGCCTGTCCGCGCTTGGGCCGGGCGGTCTGACGCGGGAGCGCGCCGGGTTTGAGGTGCGCGACGTGCATCCGACCCATTACGGCCGCATCTGCCCGATCGAAACGCCGGAAGGCCCGAACATCGGCCTGATCAACTCGCTGGCGACCTATGCCAAGGTCAACAAGTACGGGTTCATCGAAACGCCGTACATGCTGGTCAAGGACGGGGTGGTTCAGAAAGAGCCGCTCTATCTGTCGGCAATGCAGGAAGAGCGCCTGGTCGTGGCGCAGGCCGACGCGCCGATGGACGCGAACGGCAAGTTTACCGAGGAACTGGTTTCCGTGCGCAAGCAGGGCGATTTCCGTCTGGTGAAGCCGACCGACGTGACGGCGATCGACGTGTCGCCGAAGCAGTTGGTGTCGGTGGCCGCGGCCTTGATCCCGTTCCTGGAAAACGATGACGCGAACCGCGCGTTGATGGGTTCCAACATGCAACGTCAGGCGGTGCCGCTGATCCGCGCCGACGCGCCTCTGGTGGGCACGGGCATGGAAGCGGCGGTGGCGCGTGACTCCGGCGCGACGATTGTCGCGCGTCGGGCGGGTATCGTCGATCAGATCGACGGCGCGCGCATCGTGGTGCGGGCAACCAACGACGACGGCACGACGATGGGCGTCGACATCTATCGTCTGCGCAAGTTCATGCGTTCCAACCAGTCGACCTGCATCAACCAGCGCCCGCTGGTGAAGGTGGGCGATCGGGTGTTCGACGGCGACATCATCGCCGACGGCCCGTCCACGGAACTCGGCGAACTGGCATTGGGGCGCAACGTGCTCGTCGCCTTCATGCCGTGGAATGGCTACAACTTCGAAGATTCCATCCTGATCAGCGAGCGTATCGCGCGCGACGACGTGTTCACGTCCATTCACATCGAAGAGTTCGAGGTGATGGCGCGCGACACGAAGCTCGGGCAGGAGGAAATTACCCGCGACATCCCGAATGTGGGCGAGGAAGCGCTGCGCAACCTCGACGAAGCCGGCATCGTCTATATCGGCGCGGAAGTGAACCCCGGCGATATTCTGGTCGGCAAGGTCACGCCGAAGGGCGAAAGCCCGATGACCCCCGAAGAAAAGCTTCTGCGCGCGATCTTCGGCGAAAAGGCCTCCGACGTGCGCGACACGTCGCTGAAGCTGCCGCCGGGCGTCACCGGGACGATCGTCGATGTGCGGGTGTTCAGCCGTCGCGGCGTCGATAAGGACGAACGCGCGATGGCCATCGAGCGGTCGGAAATCGAACGTCTCGCCAAGGATCGCGACGACGAAAAGGCGATTCAGGAGCGTTCGTTCCTGAACCGGCTGCGGGAGAAGCTGATCGGGCGTAAGGCTTCGGGCGGCTTCAAGGGCATCAAGTCCGGCACGATGATCGACGAAGCGGTGCTCGCCGAACATCCGCGCAACGCCTGGCGCCACATCGGCGTGCAGGATGACGCGGTGATGACGGAAATCGAAATCCTGAAGCGGGAATTCGATGCCGCCGTCGGTAAGTTGCAGGCGCGTTTCGACAGCAAGGTCGAAAAGCTGCAACGCGGCGACGAGTTGCCGCCGGGCGTGATGAAGATGGTCAAGGTCTTCATCGCGGTGAAGCGCAAGCTGCAACCGGGCGATAAGATGGCCGGACGGCACGGCAACAAGGGTGTGTGCTCCCGCGTGTTGCCGGTCGAGGACATGCCGTTCCTGGACGACGGCACCTCGGTCGATCTCGTGTTGAATCCGTTGGGCGTGCCCAGCCGGATGAATGTCGGGCAGATCCTGGAAACCCATCTCGGGTGGGCCTGCGCGACCTTGGGCAAGCAGATCGGTGAGCTGGTGGACACCTATCGGCGCACGGGCCAGGAGCGGGAAACCCTGCTCGATCGCCTGCGCGGCGTCTACGGCGACACCGTGTTCGACGAGCAGATCGCCGATCTCGACAACTCGCAACTGATCGAGCTCTGCGAGAACCTGAAAAAGGGCGTGCCGATCGCGACCCCGGTGTTCGACGGCGCGCGCATGTCGGATATCGAAGGCATGCTGACCCGGGCCGGTCTGGATACCTCCGGCCAGGTCGTTCTGACCGACGGGCGCACGGGTGAGTCGTTCGAACGCAAGGTGACGGTCGGCTACATCTACATGCTGAAGCTGCATCACCTGGTCGACGACAAGATCCATGCGCGTTCGATCGGGCCGTATTCGCTCGTGACCCAGCAGCCGCTGGGTGGCAAGGCGCAGTTCGGCGGACAGCGCTTTGGGGAGATGGAGGTGTGGGCACTCGAAGCCTACGGTGCCGCCTATACCCTGCAGGAAATGCTGACGGTGAAGTCCGACGACGTTTCGGGCCGCACCAAGGTCTACGAGGCGATCGTGCGCGAGCAGGATAACTTCGAGGCCGGCATCCCTGAAAGCTTCAACGTGCTTGTGAAAGAGTTGAAGTCGCTGGGCCTGAACGTCGACCTGGATAACCGGGTGGCTTGAAGACCGACCCGCCATGGCCCACCCTAGATAGGGCCATGGCGGTTGCTATTTGGATGAACCCGCTGCTTCGAAGGGTGCCAGACGCATGAATGAGTTGATGAAGATCCTCGGCCAGAACGGCCAGGCGCTGAGCTTCGACCAGATCCGAATCCAGATCGCCAGCCCGGAGCAAATCCGGAGCTGGTCGTATGGCGAGATCAAGAAGCCGGAAACGATCAACTACCGCACGTTTAAGCCGGAGCGGGACGGCCTGTTCTGCGCCCGTATTTTCGGGCCGATCAAGGATTACGAGTGCCTGTGCGGTAAGTACAAGCGCATGAAGTTCCGCGGCATCATCTGCGAGAAGTGCGGCGTCGAGGTGACGCTGGCGAAGGTCCGGCGCGAGCGCATGGGCCATATCGAGCTCGCGTCTCCCGTCGCGCATATCTGGTTCCTGAAATCCCTGCCCAGCCGCATCGGCCTGATGGTCGATCTGACGCTGAAGGAACTCGAGAAGATCCTGTACTTCGAGAGCTACGTCGTGCTGGAACCCGGCACGACCGACCTGAAGATGCATCAGTTGCTGAACGAAGATCAGCTGCTGTCGAAGCAGGACGAGTTCGGCGAAGACCAGTTCGAGGTCGGAATCGGCGCCGAAGCGATCAAGAAGGTCCTCGGTCGTCTCGATATGGACGCCGAAAAGGTGAAGCTGCGCACGGACCTCAAGGAAACCGGCAGCGAGGCAAAGCGCAAGAAATACGTCAAGCGGCTGAAGCTGATCGACGCGTTCGGCGAATCCGGCTGCCGCCCCGATTGGATGATCCTGGACGTCGTGCCGGTCATTCCGCCGGAACTGCGCCCGCTGGTGCCGCTGGACGGCGGTCGCTTCGCGACGTCGGACCTGAACGACCTCTATCGTCGCGTGATCAACCGCAACAACCGTCTGAAGCGCCTGATCGAGCTGCGCGCGCCGGACATCATCGTGCGCAATGAAAAGCGCATGTTGCAGGAATCGGTCGATGCGCTGTTCGACAACGGCCGTCGCGGACGCGCGATCACGGGTGCCAACAAGCGCCCGCTGAAGTCGCTGTCCGACATGCTCAAGGGCAAGCAAGGCCGTTTCCGGCAGAACCTCCTCGGCAAACGCGTCGACTACTCCGGCCGTTCGGTCATCGTCGTCGGTCCCGAGCTGAAGCTGCACCAGTGCGGTCTGCCGAAGAAGATGGCGTTGGAGCTGTTCAAACCCTTCATCTACTCCAAGTTGGAAAAATACGGCCACGCCACCACCATCAAGGCCGCCAAGCGGATGGTGGAAAAGGAACGCCCGGAAGTCTGGGATATCCTGGAAGAGGTCATTCGCGAGCATCCCGTGATGCTCAACCGCGCCCCGACCCTCCATCGCCTCGGCATTCAGGCCTTCGAACCGGTGCTGATCGAGGGCAAGGCCATCCAGCTTCATCCGCTGGTCTGCACCGCCTTCAACGCGGACTTCGACGGCGATCAGATGGCGGTCCACGTGCCGTTGTCGCTTGAAGCGCAGTTGGAAGCGCGCGTCCTGATGATGTCCACCAACAACATCCTCAGCCCCGCGAACGGCAAGCCGATCATCGTGCCCAGCCAGGATATCGTGCTGGGCCTCTATTACCTGTCGCTCGAAACGCCGGAATTCCGCGCCGCCCCGGACGATAAGGCCCCCGCGTTTGGTCGTATCGGAGAGATCGAGCACGCGCTGTTCGCCAAGGCGATCACCCTGCACGACAAGATCAAGGCGCGGTTTGAGACGATCGATGCCGGCGGCAATCCCGTCCGCCAGCTGGTCACGACAACGCCCGGTCGCATGATGATCGCGCAAATCCTGCCCAAGCACCCGAACGTGCCGTTCGATCTCATCAACAAGCAGTTGACGAAGAAGAACGTCTCCGACGTGATCGACATGGTCTATCGCCATTGCGGTCAGAAGGAATGCGTAATCTTCGCCGATCGCATGATGGGGCTGGGCTTCGCGCAGGCCTGCAAGGCCGGCATTTCGTTCGGCAAGGACGACATGATCATCCCGGCGTCCAAGGGCGCCATGATCCTGCACACCCAGGGCGAGGTGAAAGAGTTCGAGCAGCAGTACCAGGAAGGCCTGATCACGGCCGGCGAGCGCTATAATAAGGTCGTCGACGCCTGGTCGCGCTGCACCGACGAAGTCGCCGGCGCGATGATGAAGGAAATCAGCCGTCAGGAAGCCGGTAAGCAGACCAACTCGGTCTGGATGATGTCCCATTCCGGCGCGCGTGGGTCGCCGGCGCAGATGCGCCAGCTGGCCGGCATGCGCGGTCTGATGGCCAAGCCGTCGGGCGAAATCATCGAACAGCCGATCATCGCCAACTTCAAGGAAGGCCTGTCGGTTCTGGAATACTTCAACTCCACCCACGGCGCTCGCAAGGGCCTCGCGGATACGGCGTTGAAGACGGCGAACTCCGGCTACCTCACCCGCCGACTCGTCGACGTGGCGCAGGATTGCATCATCGTCGAGGAAGACTGCGGCACTGATCGTGGCTTGACCGTGCGCGCCGTCATGGACGGTGGTGAGGTCGTGTCCTCGCTCGCGGAACGCACCCTGGGTCGCACCACGGCGGAGCCTGTGCTCGATCCCGTCGGCAATGCCGTCCTGATCCCGGCGAACACGCTGATCCAGGAAATCGAAGCCGAAATTATCGAGACCTCCGGCGTCGAGGCGGTAAAAATCCGTTCGGTCCTGACCTGTGAGGCCGCGGTCGGCGTTTGCGGCCATTGCTACGGGCGCGATCTCGCGCGCGGAACCACGGTGAACATCGGTGAAGCCGTCGGCGTCATCGCCGCGCAGTCCATCGGTGAGCCTGGCACGCAGTTGACGATGCGCACCTTCCATATCGGTGGCGCGGCGCAGCGCGGCGCGGAGCAATCCAGCGTCGAGGCCAGCCACGAAGGCACGGTGACGGTCAGGAACCGAAACGTCATCATGAACAGCCAGGGCGTTCCCGTGGTCATGAGCCGGAACTGCGAAATCGTCCTGGTTGACGATAAGCAGCGCGAACGCGCCCGCTTCCGCGTGCCCTACGGCGCGCGTCTGCTCGTGGACGAGAACCAGGCCGTCGCGCGGACCCAGAAGCTCGCCGAGTGGGATCCGTTCACCCTGCCGATCATCACCGA
>Ga0138276_1150561_pt1 | contig 9865 bp, 9 predicted proteins | sample M_130710_M_mt_FD_106921 | JGI IMG/M metagenome (GOLD analysis project Ga0138276, IMG submission 106921) | Freshwater microbial communities from Lake Montjoie, Canada - M_130710_M_mt (Metagenome Metatranscriptome) | ecosystem: Environmental > Aquatic > Freshwater > Lake | place: Canada: Quebec...
CCAAGACTCCGGCGCACGAATTCCGTCAAGTAGCCGACTGCAACACACTGCGAACTTAACGCATTCGCGGCCAATGGTTTCACGCGATCCTGCGCCCATCACCAAACCATTAACTGCCTCACACTAAGAGACTGAATTTACCACCAATGAATTAACCAACAGTGCCTGAAAGAGCGAAAAGATATCTCCAACCAGAGAAAATCACTCAACAAAAATGAGCCGACGGGCGACTATCACAAGTTTCTACACCAAGGCAACAACAGCAACTGCTAACGGAAAAAGCTTGCTGGCGCTGCTCGACACATAATCGAGTCCGAAGCAGCGAAGCAAGCCGTGACGTCGTCAAATGAGCCAATCTATAGTGCCAGCAAGCGAGAAAGCCGAACCAGTCACCGATGAGACTTCTCAAGTTGCAAATTAAGACACAACCCCCTAATTTCATTGTTCAGTACTTCAAAACTAGCAGGTGTACCGGCCTCCAAGGTGTTCTCCCCCTTGACCATCGACTCATATATCTTGGTCCGCCCCTCAACATCATCGCTTTTTACAGTCAAAAGCTCCTGCAAAATAAACGCTGCACCATACGCCTCTAGCGCCCACACCTCCATCTCACCGAATCGCTGACCCCCGAAACGTGCCTTGCCGCCCAAAGGCTGCTGAGTAATTAGCGAATACGGCCCAGTGGCTCTGGCGTGAACTTTATCCTCGACCAAGTGATGCAGTTTGAGCATGTATATAAAACCAACGGTTGTCTTTTGCTCAAATCTTTCGCCGGTCCGCCCGTCATATAGTTGCGCTTTGCCATCCTCAGGCAAGCCAGCTTCCTTTAAAAGCGAAACAACGTAATCCTCGCTTGGGCTCGCGAAAACCGGGAATCGAATCTTGAATCCAAGCTTAGCTGCCGCCCACCCCAAATGCGTTTCCAAAATCTGGCCGACATTCATTCTACTTGGAACGCCTAGTGGATTCAGAACGATGTCAACAGACGTGCCATCGGACAGAAACGGCATATCTTCAATAGGGAGAATTTTTGAGATAACACCTTTATTCCCATGGCGACCAGCCATCTTATCACCAACAGAAATCTGCCTCTTAGACGCCACATACACCTTAACCATCTGCAAAACACCACTTGGCAATTCATCGCCGCGCTTCAACGAATTCAATCGCTGGTCACGTAAATCTATAGCCGCGTCAACTAAAGGCCACTGATCGCGTACAATTCTCTTGCACTCAACCTGCTTCTGCGGGCCAGGTACGTCAACCGCATCAAGCTGGCCCAAAAAAGAAGTAGCAAACGAAACGACAGAAGCGTCATCACGCAGCAAGCGTACCTCATGGCCGGATTGATCCTTAAACCTCTTACCTATGACCTTCTCGATAGACTCTAAAAACACCCTGAAAACTTTTGCAACAGCAGAGTTGCCGTCGGCCTCAGCCGCCAACAGTGCCGCCTCAAATTCAGAACGCTCCGACTCTGACAAGCTCATTCTGCGAGAAAACCGCTCAGTATGTATAACTATTCCCTCAGTTCCACTGGGGACCTCTAAGGACTCGTTCTTAACATCCTCGCCAGCTCTGCCAAAAATTGCGTGCAGTAATTTTTCCTCAGGAGTAAGCTCTGTTTTGACTTTAGGAGAGACTTTACCAACGAGTATATCCCCGGGGCCGACATGCGTTCCTGTAACAACCACCCCATTCTCGTCCAAGTGACTTAATGCTCGCTCACTGACATTCGGAATATCCCTAGTGAACTCCTCCCTACCGAGCTTCGTCTCTCGAACCTCAACATCAAACTCGTCTATGTGTATAGATGTGTAAACATCCTCCTTGACAAGACGCTCAGAAAGGATGATCGCATCCTCAAAATTGAAACCCTCCCAAGACATAAACGCGACGAGCACGTTACGACCCAAAGCAAGCTCGCCTTGTGAAGTAGCAGCGCTGTCACACAAGACCTCTCCTCGTTTAACCTTTTGCCCGACCTTAACAATAGGGCGATGATTAAGACACGTGCGCTCGTTTAGTCCGGTGAACTTCCGGAGGCGATAGACAAGATCGTCAACCTCTATGCGGCAACTATCAAGCGCCGTCACACGACCGGCCTTTTCGGCTCTAACTGACATTCCGGAGCTCTCGGCCACAGCCACCTCAAGGCCGGTCCCGACCAATGGTGTCTCAGCAATCAGCAATGGAACGCCCTGCCTCTGCATATTAGACCCCATCAGAGCGCGATTCGCATCATCATGCTCTAGAAACGGGATCAAGCCAGCGGACACACCTACCATCTGACACGAAGACACGTCAGTGAGATTAACGGTCGTCGACAAAACCCAAGCAACATCGTTGTGATGCCGAGCCATCACGCGATCTCCAACAAATACACCGTCTTGAATCTCAACATCAGCAGGCGCGATCAACACCGAGGACTCCTCGTCTGCCCTCAACCAGCGGACCTCATCGGTAACACGCCGATTATCGACAACGCGATACGGTGTGACCAAAAATCCGTAATCGTCGATCCTAGCAAATATACTGAGACTGGAAATAAGACCAATGTTGGTCCCCTCCGGAGTCTCAATAGGGCAGATACGCCCGTAGTGAGAAATATGAACATCGCGAACTTCAAAGCCAGCCCGCTTCCTGTTCAAACCTCCAGGGCCCAGCGCACTCAGCCTCCGCTCGTGAGTAAGCGTCGCCAGCGGTTTTGTCTGATCAACAACCTGAGACAACTCACCTCGGCCAAAAAAGTAATCGATTGCCGCAGAGACACTTTTAGGGTTTACTAGGGTTCGCGGCGCTAAGTCCTCAGCATCCTTGACACTCATGCGTTCCTGCACCGTTCTTCGCAACTTTAAAAAACCCTTCCTGATCTCCTCAGTAGCGAGCTCATCAATAGTGCGTAAGCGCCGGTTACCTAAATTATCGATATCATCCACATTTGCCGAGTTCTGACCAACACCTAACTCGATTACATATTTAACAGCATTTACGACATCTTCCGGCCTTAATGTCATTTCCGCATCAGGCACACTCTGATTAAATTTTCGATTAACCCTAAATCGACCGACTCTGCCAAGCCTGTATCGATTGACATCGAAGAACTTCTCAAAGAACAGCTCTGACGCCTTCTCCAGCTGTGGTGGATTACCTGGCCGAAGTCGCTGATATATTCTTAGCAAAGCATCTTCATGAGAAGACGTAGGATCCTCTAGCACACTTTTCAGCGCCAGAGGATCGAAGCCGACCTCTATTAGCTCTACGAACAGCACGCCAGCCTCAACAATAGCCTCCGCTGTAAACTCATTGATTTGAGCGCCAATATCAACAAGAATTTCCCCTGAGCGATGGTGACCGGAGGGGTACACAACGTCCTCGGCACAACATCGACCATTGATTACTTCTGCGGAGTTCTTCGCGGAGCAATCGAAAACCTCGGTAGTGTAAAACAGCCTAATGAGCTTAGTGCTGTCTCCGAAATCTGGCGAAAGAGCCCTCAAGAACGTCATGGCGGGAAACTTACCACTTTGGTCAATCCTGACACCGAGCGTCCCTCTTTTACCTACAACGATCTCTATCCAACTCCCCCGTTCTGGTATAATCCTACAGGAAAATTGCTTGCGCTCGCCAGGCTCCGAGTTCAAAACGAAATCAACGCCAGGCGATCTGTGCAACTGGCTAACAACAACTCGCTCAGATCCATTAATGATGAATTCGCCACCACCAATCATTATCGGCATGTCGCCTAAATAAACTTCCTCCTCGATCGATGCCTCACCAACAAGTCGCATCCAGACACGAAACGGCATACCATAAGTCAGCCTCAGCTGACGACATTCCAGCGCCGAATACCGCGGCTTTCCGAGATCGTACCGCACGTACTCTAACCGGTATCGCGAGTCGTAAGCCTCAACTGGAAACGTCTCGCGCAACACCGCCTCAAGGCCCCAATCAGCCCTCTTGCTCGGCTCGACATCTTCCTGCAGGAAACGCCGATAAGGCTTAGTCTGAATTTCAGTTAACTCAGAAATCGGAAAGCCGTTTAAAGCGACACCAATCGTACGAACCTCACTAGTCGCGACGATCCGTTCAGATGGAATTGCCATATTGCTGACTCACCTTATTATAAACATCCAACATAAGCATAATCATAATCATGTCGCCCAAATAACTTAGTCACCACACCATACGATGCTGGAAAAAGCTTGAACTAATGAATTATAGAGGACGGCGATCAAACGTCACTTAACATCGACTACGCCGCCAGCCTGCTCAAGTTCCGCCTTCAGCTTTGCCGCATCTTCCTTAGACAAACCTGTTTTAATTGGCTTTGGCACGGCCTCCACCATGTCCTTCGCCTCCTTCAAGCCTAGCCCCGTAGCAGCGCGAACAACCTTAATGACTGCAATTTTATTATCACCAAAGCTAGTGAGAACAACATCAAACTCAGTCTTTTCCTCAACAACCGCAACAGAACTAGCTGCGCCTGCAACTGCAGGCGCAGCCGCAACAGCTCCTGCTGGCTCAATACCATGAACCGTACGCAAATAGTCAACAAGTGACTTCGCCTGCAATAATGTCAATCCGACAATTTGATCACCAAGCTGCTGAATTGAGACATCGAACACCGTTTCAGACATTTGAAACATCCTCATTATTTACCATTAAACCACAGCAGCGACGACCACGCCGTCGCACTCATAAAAACCAAAACACTTAGCCCGCAGCAGATGCGAGTTCTCGAATCTGCCCAGCAATTAATCGAGAGGGAGAAAGTACTGCCGAAGAAACCGCAGCGCCCGGAGAAAGAATCAACGCGGAAATACCGGAGAGCAACTCAACGCGTCCCGGACTTCTGCTTATTGAAATAACTCCGTCCTGATCAACCAGGTGGCCATCTACGACCCCGCCTCGAATCATCATATTCTTGTTAGCATCGACACACTGTACAACAAGCTTAGAAAGCTCAACTACATCCATGTCACCAAACACGACAGTGGTAGGGCCAGTAAAAATCTGGGAAACAGCACTGACGCCAGCTTCTTCAAACGCCTTCGCAGCGATGGCGTTCTTCACACCAAGAAATCGAACCTTTGCGTCCGACAAATCGAGCCTGATTCGATTAATATCTACGCCGAGAACCTTAGAGGAATCCACAATAATGAAATCACACCGGTTTTTCAGGACTTCGCCGAACGTATCCAGCATCATTCGTTTAACAAACTTGCTCACATCACCCCCCCTGTGGATCCAGGCATAAGACCAAACCACATAATCGCTACGCAGAAACGCAAATGCTAGGCGTCATAGAAGCCGAAACGCCAATCCGTCGGAAGTACTGCCCCTTACTAGTGGCAGGCCTTAATGATCTTAAGTATTTCAATAGCGAATTAAAGTTTTCAAGTAACTGGTCATCACTAAACGACATTCTGCCAATGACGCAATTAACATTTCCCCCTGAATCACATCTAAACTCAATTTTCCCTGCCTTATACTCCTTCACAGCTGAAGACACATCCTGAGTAACCGTCCCCGCCTTAACAGAAGGCATCAGACCCCTAGGGCCTAAGATTTTTCCAAGCGGGCCAACAACAGACATCATGTCGATGGACGCAATCGCAACATCAAAATCCAGCCAACCCGCTCGAATGCGCTCTGCCAAATCCTTACCGCCCACGACATCCGCACCAGCAGCGAGAGCAGCCGATGCAACATCACCCTGAGCAAACACAACGACTCGTTGGGACTTGCCGATACCGTTAGGCAAAACAATTGAACCACGCACAATCTGGTCTGCCTGTCTTGGATCCACACCAAGCCTGGCGCACACAACTACTGATTGATCGAACCGGCAAGACCTAACACCCTGAGGCAGATCTCGCTCAAGACCTAACAATAATGCTATCGCGACCTTAGCCTCAACAGCTCCTTTACCAGCCACACGCTCTAACTGATGCCTAATTCTTTTAGACTGTGCATACATGACTAACGAAACTCCGATTCATGAACATATCACTCAACAATAGCAATGCCCATACTCCGAGCAGTACCAGCAATCATCCGGAACGCCTGAGAATGATCTCGGGTATTTAAGTCCTTGAATTTTGTGACAACAATATCACGAACCTGAGCAACAGTCACCGAACCTGAAACGTCAGACTTCGGGTTTGACGCCCCCTTAGCAACGGAAGCCGCATGCTTCAACAAAACAGCAGCCGGAGGACTCTTGAGCTCAAAAACAAACGACCTGTCATCGTATATAGATACAACAACAGGAACAATCATACCGTTAAGATCGCGAGTACGCTCGTTAAACTGCAACACAAACTGCCCGAGGTTAATGCCATGCGGGCCGAGCGCAGTACCAACAGGAGGGGCGGGTGTAGCTTTCCCTCCCGCTATCTGAACCTTCACCTGCGCCTTAAGCTTAGCCGCCTTCTTTGCCATATAATAAACCTTTTAAATTGAATAGATCAGCAGTTCACACCAACTCGACCGCCGGATCAAGCCAACTCGACTTGCCAAAACTCAAGATCAACAGGAGTTGGGCGGCCGAATATCTCAATCAATACGGATACTCGCCCCGCAGTATCGTCTACGCCTCCAACCACCCCAGTAAACCCATCGAAACCGCCGTCACATATTTTTACGCTGTCACCAAGACCAAAAACAGGCAAATTCCTAACAGGTTCAGTAACAACAGACTGCTGCCGTTGAACTATCTTAGCGGCCTCCGCATCATTTAAAGCCGATGGCCTGCCAGAAGTGCCGGTAAAATCGCCAACACCGCTAACGTTACGAACCAGAAACCAAGTTTCGTCATTCAATACCATCTCAATCAGCAGATAGCCCGGAAAAAGCTTTTGCTCAGTAACCCTACGCTTCCCTAGCTTATTATCAACTACCCGCTCGACAGCGATGACGATTTCGCCGAAATAAACTCCAAGCTCGTCTCGCTTAATTCGCCGTAGAATAGCTTCACGAATTGATTTTTCGCGATTACTCTGCACCTTTACAACATACCATTTCATGCTCTCTTCAAGACCCTGATTCAGCTCACTCATTGCCCGCCTCATGGTTTGAATTAAAGTAGAAAACCCAACAAAAGAGCGTAACGGCGTCAGAATCCGTAGTAGCTAGAAATTCAACACAGAGGCTGCCCTCAGTACAAATTGCAAAATACGGTCGCATAAAAAAAGATAGGAGCTAACCAAAAACATCACCAACAACACAACCAGCGTTGACCGTTTAACGTCATCAAAACGAGGCCAAGCAACCCTGCTCGACTCAACCTGTACATCGATCAGGAAATCACAGACAGGAGGATACTGCATCACCCTCCATAACAACCACAACATAACCAAAACTAACACACCAACCACCGCAACCCCGTTGCCTTGAGTGGAACCGCGAGACATGCCTACGCCTAGTCCAACGGCACAAACCGAGCTAACCAAGTGGAAAACACGACGAATGAACATCCCCTGTCTAGGCTTGTATTTGGAAACGCTAAATACACAATCATAGAAGGTCATCAAACACCCGCCTCATTTGCAACTCAAACTAAAACCACAGACACCAACAAAGCTACACTCCGCAACACGGGCGGAGGGACTTGAACCCCCAACACCTGGATTTGGAATCCAGTGCTCTGCCAATTGAGCTACGCCCGTATCAGGCAACCTTAATCATGTTGCAACTCGCTCATTTCTTGCGAATCTCTTTACATTCAGTGTGCCGGCGAACCTTTCGGTTATATTTTTTGAGATGAAGCCGTTCAGCCCCCTTCACCTCTTTGCAAACCCTGTAAAGACGGCGTGAAGTCTCCATACACTCAAGCCAAACATATTCCCTTGCCATTATTTTCCTCTCTTTGCGAAAGCTGCCCCGCATCCCATCTCAGGAACGCAGGGCAGCGGCAGAAACGACCAATCCGCAAACTCAACCTCTACTCAAGTATTTTCGTGACCACGCCCGACCCCACGGTCTTTCCGCCTTCGCGAATAGCAAACCGAACATTTTCAGTCATAGCAATGGGCTTGCCCAGAGAAACCATAACCTTAACGTTATCGCCGGGCATGCACATTTCGGCGCCACCGAGCAGGTTTGCTTCGCCGGTCACGTCAGTTGTTCGAAAATAGAACTGGGGGCGATAACCGTTGAAAAACGGGGTATGACGTCCACCCTCATCTTTGCTGAGTACATATATTTGAGCCTCAAACTTCGTGTGAGGCTTAATCGACCCCGGCTTCGCCAAGACCTGCCCTCGCTGAACATCCTCTTTCCTGATGCCTCGTATCAAAACACCAACATTATCGCCTGCCTGACCCTGATCTAGGGTCTTATTAAACATCTCAACACCAGTGCACACAGTCTCCTGCGGATCCGCCAACCCCAATATCTGAACCTTGTCACCGACCTTTAAAACGCCCTGCTCAATCCGCCCGGTAACCACCGTTCCGCGACCTTCAATCGAGAAAACATCCTCAACCGACATTAGCATCGGCTTATCAGTTTCCCGAATAGGCTCCGCAACATCCTTATCCAACGCGGCAACCAAAGCCGTTATGCACGCACTAAATGCCGGGTCTGACGGATTGTCTAACGCGCCTTTCGCGTTTCCGCGAACGATTGTGACATCGTCGCCAGGAAACTCATACTTATTGAGGAGCTCCCTAATCTCCATTTCCACCAACTCCAACAGCTCCTCGTCATCCACCAGATCACACTTATTCAAAAACACGACCAACGATGGAACATTGACCTGCTTGGCAAGCAAAATATGTTCGCGAGTCTGCGGCATTGGCCCATCGGCAGCGGACACAACAAGTATGGCGCCGTCCATCTGGGCCGCACCGGTAATCATATTCTTAATATAATCAGCGTGACCAGGACAATCAATATGCGCATAATGTCTAGCAGGAGACTCATACTCAACGTGACTCACGGCAATAGTAACCGTCTTTGTGTCATCGCGAACAGTACCGCCCTTAGCGATATCAGCATAACTCTTAAACTTCGCCAGCCCCTTAGCGGTCTGCACCGCTAAAATCGCCGCAGTAGTCGTCGTCTTGCCGTGGTCAATATGACCAATCGTCCCAACATTAACGTGCGGCTTCGTCCTTTGAAAAATTTCCTTCGCCATTTAACTAAAACCTCACTAGCATTGCCATTTTGACACCAGTTAATCTCGGAGATCGCCACAATCTCGCGAACACCGCAAGCTGTTGATGGGACTTGAACCCATGACCTCGTCCTTACCAAGGACGTACTCTACCAACTGAGCTACAACAGCGGCGACCAGCAAGGATGATCAGACACACCCCAATTGTCAACCAATACAGGGCCGATCCACAGAACCACCGCGACCCTTAGCCCGAATCGACACAAAAACCGCAAGCACAAGACCCCATCAAACATAAGCGGGTGATGGGAATCGAACCCACGTGGCCAGCTTGGAAGGCTGGAACTCTACCATTGAGCTACACCCGCAACCCCAAGGCCTGCTACACACACACAATTGATGGCGGGAGCAGGATTCGAACCTGCGAAGGCATTGCCACCAGATTTACAGTCTGGCCCCTTTGGCCGCTCGGGTATCCCGCCGACAGAACCTTCTACAACCTTTTTTCACAGACGATGTAGACATCGCCCCGCCAGAGAGCCAGAGGCAGGAACCAGCCCGCTTAATTTCTTCTCGAAGAACACAGACGAGGCATCGACGCTACACCCTGCGATTTACGCTACCAACACGAACCACTCCGGCCAACCGCACGATCAAGATGCAACAACAGCTAGCGGTGGGACTTGAACCCGCAACCGCCGGTTTACAAAACCGGTGCTCTACCGTTGAGCTACGCTAGCA